>Ga0180301_10000356_pt1 | contig 35536 bp, 19 predicted proteins | sample GuaBasSediGuay16_FD_121797 | JGI IMG/M metagenome (GOLD analysis project Ga0180301, IMG submission 121797) | Subseafloor sediment microbial communities from Guaymas Basin, Gulf of California, Mexico - Guay16, Core 4569-2, 12-15 cm | ecosystem: Environmental > Aquatic > Marine > Hydrothermal... | reverse complement strand
CCTGTAAACTCTCTCCCCAGGCTCGGGTGCGATGTTCGGCGGATGTAACCTGTTGTTCTCAAACATTCCCACTATCCTTACTTCCGCAACCCTCCACCTCCCAATATGAGCGGGAAACCTCGCAGTAACGGGAAGTTGGCGGAGCATGTGATCCTTTATGAATGTGGGACTCTTGAAGTACTCATTATACGCTCTCACCTCCGTGATCCTTCCAACAATTATGTAGTTGCCAGCGGGAACCTCTACGTACTCCCCTACCTTGACATCCCTCTCCTCCGATATTTGGAACGTAAAACTTAGGTGCGTGGGAGGAGAATCCGCACAAATTATCACGCCTAGCTCCTCATTTCGCCCCTCCACGCTCGACCCTCCTTTTCCTCTCCTCATCCCGCTTCTCGAGTATACTTTCCATATACTCATACAACGATGTACGGATGTTGCCTTCAATGGTTCTCATAAGTTGCGTCAGATTCCTGTACGCAAGTTCCTGCGCACTGTTTATGATCCCTGGGGCAGGGTATACGCCGATCCTTGGCGGGTACACAAAGGTGGAGTACACAAGATCTCTGAGTTTCTCATACTCGCTCCAAGGATCCTCATGGGAAACGAAATCTATTCTCACAACATACTCCCGCCACTTCATGTAAAACTCATAATAGTTGTCGATGGGAGGCTTGCCCTTCTCTCTACCGCGCTTTATCAAACACGTAGTGTCCTTATCCTCCATAACGCTCATGAGAAAGTTGAGATCGGTCGTATCTGCAATCTTTGTATCGAGAATCTCCTCAACTGTCTTGAGAAGAATATTGTCCACGGAAAACGGCGTTATTCCCGCAACTATAACTCCCTTCTTCTTACCCAAATCTATCAATTTGTAGAAGAGTTGATGGCACTCATCCTTCAGCTGTACAAGTTTCTTTGCTTGAACAAAGAAACCATGTGGAACTAACGTCCCCGACCTGAGATAGACGTCAAACAGATCCCCGTATTCCTCCAACATCCTGATGTCCAAATGATAGTGTAGAATTTCCTTCAATAGGCGAGCGGCAAGCCTGCGCCCCGCATCCAGCAGTTCGGGAAAATCAGTAGAAATTTCATAAAACGGATCCCCGGGAATGAACGGTTGCCGCTCAGAAAAAGAAATCAACTCTGGCACAACTCTCTTTATGGATCTATGGTCATTGAGGAAATTCTTCTCAAAATACCCAATATACGCGCCGGCACTGAGGTAGACTATCGAAAGCATAGCGTAGTACCCGAGCCCGTAATGTGATATGTGCTTCGCAGAAAAACTCCCAGGAACCCATACGTCATCCAACACGATGTCTCTTGAAACACCATCCAGTATTATGCGATCACCTATAAGTGGCCCGTATTCGCCACTTCCTATCCTCAATCCCCTTATTTTATCCCTAAGCGATCCAGAAAACACCAACTCTAGGTTTAACTTCCTGAGAACTCTTCTCACCTTGTTCTCTAACTCCCGTGTCCGTAAAATGTTCTGAACAAATGAGGGCGTTATGAAGTCATCTATCTTAAGTTGTATCGATGGCTCGATGTGGTAGGTTCGTAGGACGCCCTCTACAACTTCCTTATTTACCCGATACCTGCCCCCTCCTATATACGACAGTACGCCCAGATTCAATAAGTCATTCAGGTAGTCGCGAACCGCCCTGTCAGTTAAACCCGCCTGCTCGGCAAGAGTTTTGGCGTCTATATACCCGTACCTCGTCTCTATCTCCAAACACAGATTTATAAGCGTCGAAAGTCGTGCCCTGTAAGTCGCAGGAACCTTCCCCAACCCGTATCCCTCACGTAATATCGGAAAAATATTTCCATCTTGACAATATAAAAATTGGGCATGTGTCCCTGGAACGCACATTACGTCATCCTCTCAGTCAGAACAATTAAGGAAACAAAAAACAAACGCATATGCCATTAACATGAAAATCGAAATTTCACAATCAACTGATAAGAATACGATTATGTTTCCTCTTCCATAAGCGCAATTCTATCCTTAATAAACTCCCTGAATCGTTTAACGCCATCCTCTCCGAGAACTTTCAAAATAATGCGCTCAACTCTCTCCATATAACATTCATGTACGTGTTCATGGAAACGAGAAAAGACATTATTCGTGTCTACTGTTGTAGGCTCCTCAACACTTTCTAGGAAACTTAATGCCTCCCTCGAAATGCTATCTGCAGTCTTCATCGGAGAAATTTCAGTCCCTAAGAAAAACATAATCCGGAAGAGAAGATTCTCGCAATCCTCCTCAGATAACGTAACAGTACTAACGCTCATCGAAATTTCCTGTACGAATCTAATCCACTTTGTCCCCTCCCACCTCAATCTCTCCAGTATCCACGTCATTAGCCCGGGAAACAACCTCATTAACGAAATAATTTCCACAAGAAAGTCCCTTACACTGCCCATTAGTGTCCCACCGCAGTCGTCACTGCCAAGCAACATATCCTTGCCGTAGCCATGTAATATACTTTCGCTAAGCACCATGCATAAAACATCCTACAGCAGTATACTGGAAACTCCCAATATTCAATCCCGACGACTTTCATTTTTAGACTGAAATAAAGCTCAGGGAATGAAAATTACACCGGTGACAGAAAAGAGGAAAAATACGCTCAAAACATTGCAGGAAATAGGTCGATCAGAGAAGAAAAAAGGAAAATGCGCGGAAAGAAAAAAATCACTTACTGGAGGATTTTGAGCCCGGAACCGACACCGATTGGAGGAAGTCTTTCAGTGGACCTATCAGGCTCAGGAACTCCACGGGAAACACGTATTTGGTCGCTGGACCCGAGCCTAACGCCTTTAGCGTCTCGAGATACTGGAGTGCCATGGTCTTCTCATCCAAGTTTCTGGCAACATTGAATATCTTCTCAAGTGCTGTCGCAAATCCCTCCGCCTTCAAAATTATCGCCTGCCTTTCTCCTTCTGCTTTCAAGATTGCCGCCTGTCTTTCACCCTCTGCCCTTAGAATTGCCGCCTGTTTTTCACCCTCCGCAACCTTAATCGCAGACTCGCGCTTTCCATCCGCCTCCGTAATCATCGCTCTCCTTATCCTCTCGCTCTCCATCTGCTTTATCATTGCCTCCGTGACCTTAGCCGGCGGCGTTATCTCCCTTATCTCCACCAGCGTTATCTTAACACCCCATCTCGCCGTCACTTCATCCAATTTCTCCCTCAAAACCTGGTTTATGTACTCCCTCTTCGCAAGTACGTCGTCCAGCACCATGTCTCCAATGACGCTCCTAAGTGTGGTCTGAGCTATCCCTATCGCCGCATCCCGGAAGTTCCTGACCTTAATCACCGAGTCACGCGCATTTATGACCTTGTAGTAGATGAGAACGTCAATATCAACCGGTGCGTTGTCCTTAGTTATGCAACGCTGTGGCGGCACGTCGAAAAAGTGCTCCCGCAAATCCACCTTGACCATCCTGTCAATTACGGGAATCACATAAATGATCCCGGGACCCTTGATCCCAGGAAGCGCCCTTCCCAGCCTGAATATCACCGCCCTCTCATACTCCGCCAGCACCGTATCCCGGAGAGGATGAAGAGCAGTAGTATTACAACTACTACGATTACCACCATGAGGAGGGGCTCCATGCCGAGCGCCTCGAGCATGCCACTACCTCCTCATGTACATGCGTTACTACACCGCCTCTCACATGCTTCCCGTTTATTACCCACATTACCTCTAATAAACACTCTTATACTTAGAAACGTGGAGAGACCGTATGAACCATGGCAGTGCTTAATAAAATATATATTAGTCATGTCATAACACTTTGCTCTTAAGGGGAAACTAAAAAGTCGCAGATGGTACTTTAGCCGGACTATAGTACGTGACTCCCGTATTTTCAATCCTTACGTAACCTCATGAACACAAAATCCCTCGGGAAATTTTAAACATGGAGTCCAAGAGATACCGAATTTTCTTAAAAATTCCAAAAATATGAATTATAAAATCGTATACGTCAAAATCCTGACATCTAACTCGACACTTTGTGAAACAATAAGTTCATAACTACTCCTCTTATCGGTAGTTGTACCTAACCCTGCCCCGGTGATGAGTGTTGAAAATAACATGCGTTTTCCTCATGATACTACTTATGTTCGCCTCAATTCCACAATCCTCATCCGTCACGGTAAGGAACGAAAAGGAGGTGTGGTTAGGCCCCATCGAGTATAAGGTCAGTGCGGAAACATCATACCCGTACGATGACCACGTCTTCGTATCACTAAAACTGATGAAAATCAATGAAACCGCAAATCAGACACAGAACATCACCCCCATCTTGGTAATGGGCATCATCACGTCAATCATCATCACATATGACTACTGCTCGAAGGTATTCACAACGAACGCTACCCTCTTCAAGTATGAAAACAACACATATACCACTAATAACTACACGTTCAGATTGCACTTTCCAATAGAAAAAACCGGCACATGGATCCTTAACATCACGATCACCATACTCACAATCACCGTGGCCCTCATGATAGTGCTCGTCCTAGAAGTACCCATAACTATAAGCGTCACCGCCAACGTCATCGGAAAAATAGTGCCAGAGAACTCCATACTATTCTACTGGTTATGTGGACTAACCGGAGTAGTGGCTGCACAAACAATAGCAATAATCTACCTCATAAAGAGGAACAGACGCCCCGTAAAGGGAGAAAAGCCCACACCACCAGCCAAGTGAATGATATCGTCATAACAAATCCCATTAAAAGGAACTTTGACATCCGACATTATGAGTAATAACAAGAGCACTTTTTCAAAACCGCACAGTCATATGAGTTCGAAAGATACGAATTACGGCAAATAAACAAATCCTAAGATTAAGAAAAATACTACTTGTAGATAGAAATACCTGTGAGAACGCATAAGATCTCATAAAAACGCTTATAGCATTATTAATTGCTACATGCAGTGCAAATAACAGTATAATCTGCCCAATCTGGTGGAGTTGCGTCGTAATCGCTCCAATTTAATTAAAAAATTGCTGAAAAATATGCATACCAATCTCAAGCTGAAAAATCGTTAATGGTGCGGAATCTACCTCTATAGTTGACATAATATTTGTGAAGACTTTTATCCCCGAGGTCGCATTGATCTCCTACCCTCATGAAAATCGGGGGACGGAACCGATGAAAATCACACTCACGATAGACGATAAGTGCCTCGAGAGGTTGAAAGAGCTATCCGAAAAGACAAAAATACCCCTGGAGAAGCTTCTAGAAACCATCATTGAAGCATGCGAAACGGATATCAATATTGTTTATAATACAATCGCGGACAGAGTAGGACTTCGCATCGAAGATGAGGAGATAAAGCTGTACGCCGCCATCCAACAGGCCATGAGGATCGGTGCAGAGTTTTACAGGGAGATAATAGCCAAAATTCTCGATGAACTCGATGTTCTTGGAGAATTCGTAGTGGACGACATGAGTTTGAAAGATAACGAACTATGGCTCGGCCTGGCATGTGCACGTGACTCGGATCTCAATATCGACTGGATGGACATCACCGTTGACATCGAGAGTGGTGAGGGGGAAATAGCCGCATACTGCTACCTCGATGAGGACGTGCCAGATGAGATTCTCGATAGAATAGAGAGAATCTGCAGTGGCGAAATCTACGAAGATGAAGAAGATGAAGAAGAGTACGAGTACTTGAGTGATCTGCTCGAAGAAGTCAGTGGGTACGGAGGCGAATTAGAAGTGGACCCCGATGCACCCGCAATCGTTTTCAGCATGACTACCGAGGACTACGGCGACTTCCCCTCCATGAAAACGGTGTCCGATCTTATGGGAGAAATCCTCGAAAAATCAGGATACATAGACTGGTTAATGAATAAGGAGGAAGAATATGACGATGAGGAAATATAAATCCGTGAAACATAAAGAAACCGCTTTTTGCAGATATTAAAACGCATTATATCCACAGAAGATGATGAACGCCCGTAACATGTTCTTCAAATACTTTCTATCCCTCTTTTTCAGAGTTTTCAGTTTAAAAACACTATTGATGAAATTACTGCAAATGCAACCGCCAGAAAGTAGTATTAAATGAACAAAATCGATGTGATCCCAATAAACCCCGCCAAATAGAACTGTGGGCTTCAATGACACGATTCTGGGAACCCCAATAATCGCACCCAGAACCAATTAAAAAGGGAAAACGAAAAAATGTATATTAAGAGGATAATGCTAATGGAGTGGTAAGTGGGGTCGGGCAATTGCTGAATGTAACATGAAGATGGTGGGAGCATTTTGCCCAAAAATGTCCAAAGAATAGTGGTCCCCTATCTCGACCTCTACCGCTTCTTCAAAATACTGACAATGAAAGATCCATCTAAAGCAAAAGAAAAATTGGGACTGAAGGAAAAGACCATAAAAGCCTACATGAACTTCGGCAACCTACTATTCGGAGAGGAACAACGAGATATACCGCCCTCATTTGAAGAGTTCCTAGACGTTATCAGAGAAAACCTGTTCCAAAAACTACCCCTCCACGAAGTGCTTAGTGAGATGGAAAGTAAAGCACACCCCCTCAATAGCACAATCCTCCTAGAACTACTGAGAAAACGCGGAATTGCTATCTCAATGTCGTCCTGTAAAGCCCTACTTTCACTCCTCAAAAAATTGGGCGTCGTCAGCTCGATCCCTAAAACCGTGTATTCTAAGGCCCCAGAAGACCTCGTACTATCATATATACTCTCAAAAGGAGAAGTGAAATTTTCGGACATCAAGAAAAAGTTCCCAATCCGCGACATCGATGATATAATCGTAAAATTATGGGCGGAAGGGAAAATAGAAATACCCGGCCTAAATGTTCCGCGAGAACTCGTTAAAAAGTTCGGAAGGCACATACCAGCCGATCAAATCGAAGAACCCCCACCCTCGAAGTTCTTAAACCAATACGTCGACCGGGAGAGTGGGAAAAAGTTTCTCGAAATAGTAATTGCCCCCGAGGATAAGGTGAGGATAATTGTCGAGTAGCCTCTCATCCCCGACCAGCCTGCAAATCACAAGTAGCGACCTCGAGCGCATTAAAGAAGATATCCGTAGAAAAATGACAAGAGAGAACATACTACGAGTCTTCAACAGCTGGATAAATGGCCGCGCGGTCAACGCCAAGTTCTCAGATATAAAACCAGTGATAATCAGAAGCCGAGAAATAGAGGAAAAATTACAAAGAGCGATACGAACGCTCCAACGGAGACTGTGGGAGGGAATTTTCGCAATAAGAGCAAGAAGGTCAAAATACGGAACCGGAAAAACCCAACTCGCAAGGTTTCTCTACTGGGAACTGAACGTAGAAAACAGCTTCATAACGGATTACTTCAGCCTCAATATCAATAACCTCAATGAGGTAGATAGGCGAATCTCGGAAATAATAACCAAGGCAAAAGATAGAGACGCATGTGCCGCCGTTTTCATAGACGAAGTTGATCTCCTCATAAACCCATCACTCTCCGAAGACGAACAGAGAAAACTCATCGAACAATTCGCAAACATCGTAATAACTCACTCCGAATACGCGTTCAACGAAAATGTGCCCCTCTCAATATTCCTCGTCCTAAGCCATAGGGCCGACCAGAAAATAAACGACGTCTCAAGAGACAGATTAGGAAGAAGAATAACCGACACCCTCATAGAGGCAGACATCTTCCTCTCACGCCAGGACATCCTCGAACTGGCAGCAAAAATAGCCGCACTCTGCATGCTTATAATGGAAGAGGAATACGAGCAGATCCGAAGTAAAAGATCCGAGATACTCCTCATACTCCGGGGGCTCGCATCCGACATCTCACAACACCTCTGGGACGACCCGACAATAAGAGGAATGTCCATCGGAGAAGCTGTGTCTAAACTGGTAACGCTAATAAAACTGATGCTGGAAGGAATAGACTGGGAAAACTTCCAAAAAGCGTACGGAAAAATCATCAGCGGAAACTTTACAATCATGGGAACGGAAATAGAACACCTCCTCCGCGACTTCCTGGACAACTTCTGCTCAAGACTGGAGTTCGAAAAAGAGGGATACAGGCTTATCTGTAAATTCTATAACAAGCAACTACCTGTCAATGGTCGTAAATGCGATAGCTACTACAATATAACACTGGGAGAATCCACTTCCCTCGGTATGACATTAATAGAAGTCACAACTACCGAAGACCTCAGTAGAAAGAAAGACCAACTGAGAGTATACCTCGAAAACCACCCCACGATTCTCCTATACGCCCACCACGGAAACTTTGACGAAATAGAGACGCTCAGCACCGAACTTAAAGAGGCATCCTCGAACTTCTTCTTCAAACTTCAAATTCATCGGGAACTTCTCAAATACGCACTACTGCTCGAAAAGAACGCAGCCTTCCAATACATAAAAGAAATATCACAACTAGAATCCGAAATACAACCACTACTCGAAAAAATAGCGTACACGCACCTGAAAGAGTGGCTATCGATGACACCCTCACCACCTCCAAAAACTCCCACTAAGGCACCTCCCCCAGAGCCCGTTAAACCCCCACAACCCACAGCTACACAACCACCAAAGATAAATGAAGAGGATCTAAAGAGAAGATTGCATGACAGCCTATTGAGCAAATTACAAAAACTCCAACTCGATACAACCTTCAAAACAAAGGAAACAATAATAAAAGAGCTAGCAAAGGTGTTCGACATACCCAGTATGCTGTACAACATAAAAATAGAATATGCGGAAAGGAGACAAACAATAATCGACATAATAAACAAATGGACATTAAATGGGCTCGGAAGGCAAACGGCAAAGCAGTTCAGACCGTTTAACCCCAATCTTAACCCGCAAAACCCCACATGGGACGAGGAAAAGGCCGTTGACATAGCAATTCAAGAAATACTCCCCTTGATAAGAAGAAAAGTAGAAGCCTTGTCAACCTGAAAATAAAAAGCAGGCCCTGCATCTGCTCGAAAATTATAATCTCTACCTTAATCTACGTTAACAATCTACGAGCCCGCATACCCGTCAAGCGAGATATAATATCGTCACATTAAGTATCACTATAAGCAGGAGGCCCTTTCCAGAAGATTTCGAAGACTTAAATTTCGCACAATTAAACTCCCCCGTCCGCTGGCGTCATCTCAACCATTCAGGTACTACTCATGGCTTTTAACAACCTCGCCACAGAAAGGTTCCTCATGCTCCCGTTTTCCAAAAATTTTTGAAAATCTCGAGATCGTGTTACATGTACTCCTCTAGGAATATCATGTGAAACTCCTTCCTTAATGTGTCAAGCTGTTTTTCCATTTCTCTCTCGACACTCCTGAAGACCGCAGGGCATGACGTTATTTTTGAAAGAGCAAGCACATAACAGTCCGTTAGGGCCAGCCTATACTTCATTTTTATTTTTCCGGCCTCAATCGCGAGATTAAGATCGCCCGACTCAACTACTATGTTCGGGTGACGGAAAAGCCACTCGATATACGTTTGGGCTCTCTCCTCACAGTTTTTAAGGTTTAAAGCCCTGTACACTCGTGCGGAAACGTAATACGTCTCCGTAAGCACCGGATGAGGGATGATACCCGTAAGTTTTCCCGCGGTTATGGAGTCGATGATAACCGCAGCCAAGTCGTGGAACTTCCCCCTCCTGTCAATGTATTCCACCAGAACCCCGGTGTCGATCACAACTTTCCTCATTCCCGAACCCCGAGATCCTCCAGTAGCCTCTTAGCCTTATCTCCCGTGACCTTCGCCTCTCTCAAAATGGGCTCCGTGATCTCAGGTCCGGCCTCCACAAAGATCTGAGGAGGAGGGCTGCTAACGGGTTCCATGATTATCTTCTTCCCCTCGAGTCTCACGTCTAGAACAGTCCCCGGGGTTATTCCGAGAGCATCGCGCACCTCCTTCGGAATCACAACCTGCCCCTTCACGGACACCCGAACCCTCAAGATACATCACCCCAAATAAGTAAGACAATCTCCTTACTTATGTCTTACCAACCTCTCCCAAATGGTCTCTAGCGCTCGACCCCAAAATGATAGCAATACCACATCACATCCTCATAACTAAAGAACTCCCAGAATCGCGCTAATAGTCAATATGAAGGCGTTAAATCGAAGTTCCATGACCAACTAAGGCCTAGACGCAAATCCCCGTATACGTCTCCTAAAACTTATACTAGTGATGAAAAAACACTGTTTCTCGACCTCCACGATCTAGCAAAAATTAATTATGGCACAAATATCCTCGAGGAAATGAGTTAGCTATGTTGCGATGTTATGGTGGGACAGTTACCTGCGTGGTGTAATTAAAACTCATGCTTCCAAGGTATATGACGACTCTCACGCTATAAGTTCCGCTCTTCCCGAGATCCACCATAAGACCGTCAATCGAAACGTATTTTTCCTGTCCTTGCGGCACAACGATAGTATCGAAGCTCTCATAATCATAGTCTTGGTCGCTGTACACATAGATGGAACTTATGTAGGCGGGACAGTCTCCGACGTTCTTGATGGTAAGGCTGACACCCTCCACGTACCACTCGTCCCATATGTATTTGTCTAATTGCAGAGTTACGTTATAGATTTCTAGGAAAGGCCCGCTTATCTCCACCCTCACGTTCAGCAGAACCTTTGGGGGGCTTTATGTAACTCTCGTAGTACAAGAACCTGATATAGTAGACCCCCGGAACCACGTTTAACGTGTACGGTGAAGGACGTAGGTCCAGAAGAACTGGAATGTCTTCAGGAACCTGCACTTCCACGGAGTCCATGACCTCCTTCTCCTCAGAGAGAAGGCGTACCGTCACCGGATATATATTCGTCTCAAAATAAACCCTCATCATAGGCTTGCCCTTGTGATCCAAGATCTCATATCCTTTGAATGTGACCCTCGGAACTGTGAGGTACAACACAACACCCGCCACAACAACCGCTAAAATCAATACAATGACAATGTACTGCTTCAGCCTCAGACCCTTAAGGCGATTAATGACCCTGCTCATTAAACCCCAAAACGCCTCCCAAAACCTCCGCCACCATGGAACCCTCACTTTTTCCTTCTCTTCTCCCTCGACCTCCACGTCCCTCTCCGCCTGGTTCTCCACCTTCCCTCACCGCTTGCAAGTAACCTATACTCATAGAAGTCATGAGCGTTATGAATGTTATGAGCCGCTTTTGAAAAAATTACACTCATTTAGAAATGGATACAGCTACGAGGTTGGATAATAGGTGAACGTGAAGATTGTAGAAATAGTAGTTGATCGTGATCTTGCGAACAAAATCCTATTCATTGGAAGTTATGAACAAGAGTGTCGCCGACTTCACGAAATCGACTTTCAATTTCCTTTTCATTGGAAGTGAGGCGGGGCGCTATACATTCCACCCAAGTAGCAACAACACCTTTTAATCCTCTTTTAGAGGATTTCTCTTGAAAGCAGTTCGAGTATGAGTGAGGTTCCAGTTGCGGAAGTTATTGCATTCAATCCTCTAAAAAGAGAACTTCATCAAATAATAAGAATAGACTACTAAAGAAGTCGTAATGGGAATACATAATAACACCATAATAATACTTTTTAAAGCTTTTAAAATAATGTTCTAAAAGCGAGGATGTTTCATAAATCAATTCAACATAAACACTTTACGGCTAGGCATTGGCTCGGGGCGTAATCCTCTTCCGCGTCACATGCCCGTCTTTCCGGCGGCGATCCTCTCGATATTCAGCGCGAGGGACAGCTACTTCACGAACGCGTCCACGTTATCCACGAGCACGTACCGCAGCGCCCTCTTAAGTCTCGCCTTCAGCCTCGAGCAGAAGCGCTCCCCCTAGTTCCTGTGCCGATAGAGGTGCCTGAGGCCCCCGAAGACCCTCTCGTACCTCGCGCCCCATCCCCGCCGCCTTCCCCGGCGGGGTGGTCTTCTCGGTCTAGCGAGCAGGAGTGCGTTTCTCTCTAGGGTTTCCTCCATGTTTTCCCTCCCGAAGTATGCGGAGTCTGCGAGCACGAGTGAGCCCTCTGGGACGAAGTGCAGGAGTTCCTTGTAGCCGCGGTAGTCCGCGACATACCGGGGTTGCGGCGGCTGCGAGCACGAGGTCGGATTGTATGTCGTACAGGAAGTGTATTTTGATGTGTAGTCCGCGGCGCTTGTGGGGGATTCCGGTGGAGTCTGCGACTATGAGGTGCGGGCATCCGGCGATTTTTGCCGCGACGGACATTGCCAAGTTTTTCAGTTGGAGTCAGGTCCTTTGGATTGTTGCAGGGCTGGAACGTGCTCCGACGAGGAAGGGTGCGACTTCCACGGTTTTCCTGAAGGTCAGGTTGAGTAGGGCCTTTATTGCGCAGAGTGTGGCGAGCTACCACCACTCGTACTTCGGCGGGCGTCCCTGCGGTTCCGCCTCTCCCGTCCCACCGGTGTGAGTCGCATTGCGGCATTGATGATAGCTTTAATAGCGTTATTTTCGTATATGTTCGTGGGCGGGTTGTGCGGTTGCATGGGTCTATAGGGGCGGGACCGCCACTATAGACCCTTCCTTTACTTTTGTAAAATTATGAAACATCCTCTTCTAAAAGCATCATTAAGCGTGTTGTTTAAGCAAATAATTCCGAAAAAAGTAATACACATAACTCTTAGTATACTAAACGCTGAAAGTTTAAATTAAAAACTCCCAAGTTTGTCTTCAGGTGAGTATGCATATGAATATGTACTATCTGGGTAGCATTGCTGCGTATTTACATGATATCGGAAAAATAATAACGAACTACTTACATGATATTAAAGGATTTAAGGAATATATTGGTAGGGCTAAAGGTGTACGTAGCCATAAGCATGCATTTGTAGGGTCTCTTTTTCTTGCCGATAAAGGATTTCCTGATCTTATTACGGATCTCGTTCGCAAACATCATGAGGAGATAAACGATAAGGTGATAAGTATAATCAAATGGGCAGATGGTTTCGATGCAAGTTACAGGGCTGGCACCGCAAAAGATAAGGGCAAAAAACTCCCTATAAGAGTTGCTTCCCTTGCAGGATTAAGTGTAGAAAAAACAGTCCATAACATTAGTTTGAAGGACTATTTAAATTACATGGTAGTCATAATAAAGGACGCATTGGAAAATGGTAATTATAGATTGGCATCACACTTAGTTGATGGGTTATTTCATGAAGTGGCGATTCATCTGCGTTCCGATAGTGAAAAAGATGAAAATATATCATTATATGCTCACTCTAAATTCGTCGCAGCATTAACAAGCCTAAAGTTAAGATGTCCAAACGAGGAACCCTTTCTCATAATTATTAAACCTAAAATCGAAGAAAGGGCAAAATTTATGACTACGGATATAGTCGAGTACCTAGTTGGACTCTCTCTCTACACATATTTTGGAGTACTAGGTGCACTTTCTAAGACATTAATATCCATAGGACTGGAGCCGTCATTTCACATAATTTCGGAATCTCCTTCACGATATATTACGGTTATAGGAAAAAGTCACGTGACTACTCTCATAAAAAATCTCAAATTATTAACCTCCGACATCTCTGCACCTATCCTCGTAAAGGCATATTGTATGAAGAGAAGGACTTTACAATTATCTGTTAATACTGAATTACAGCCAGAATATATATCAACGCCACTTAGATCGGTTAGCTATGTTTGCGACATCTGCCACACCCCAATTCATGATCAGAGATTAATGCTTAGATTGAGAAGAGTTTCGAAAACAATTACTCTTTGTGAACATTGTAGTATAATCACGAATGCCTACAATGTTTTGACAAGTAATAACGTATATAGTATTAAAGAGTCTAAATATGGTTTATTGGAATATCCACATACTGGTTTGGTATTGGAACTATGCAACCCTTATTGGAAACAAAGTGATTATTTAATAATGAGAACCTTAAGACCTAGCAGGAACGATATCTGCAAAATTGCTATTCCATCAATAGATGTTCATACCTACGTATTTAAGAAGAATTACAAATATTTCATTGGAATATCACTCACCCGATTCATAAACAAGCTACTTATCGAAAATAAGATACACGAATATTTGTCAACGATCACAATTCTAGGCCATTACGTATATAAGGTATTTATGAAAACAGCAAAAAATATGTATTTATTAGATGCCGTTGATGACGAGATGATCTTAGAAGCCAAATATCCCGTCGATGCTAAGGAGCTTATAAAGGAGATTTTAGATTCTGGTTTCAGGGAATATGCTGTAATAGCGCTTGTACAAAGAGGAAATCCCGGAACGACATATAAAAGGATAAAAAGCATTATTGACAAACTTATTGAATCAGATAATATTTTAGCCATAGAAACTTACAGAAATGCAATATCTCTTAAAGATGTAGAACCTTTCAATAAGTTGTCACAACTGTTGAAAGTACCTCCCTCCGCTCTTCTTAAAGTTATATTAAAACTTTATGATAAATTCACTGAATACATCAACTCCTTGGAGAAGAAAGACTATATAAATGCTATTTATTTGAAATCGGTAATTTTGCTGAGACTATTGGGACTTAAGGAAGATTTGAGGGAGGAAGGTACAGTAACAGAGCTGCTCCCACTGGGTCTATTATTCTTAACGCAGAAAGAAGAAGTTCATAAAAACGGTAATGCTCACGAAAAATTATCGGAATTTCTCGGCAATTCCGATAATGTTAGAAAGTTGATAAAAATAACCAATATAGTAAATAAGTTCGGAGAGGTAATAGGTTGATGAGTAGGAATGCTATCGAAACTTTTTGTAATAGTCTAGAATCGCTTGATCTCAAAGGAGCTGCATTATTTGTAGAGGAGGCTGCCAAGGAACTCATTAAGTTAAAAGAAGTTACTCCATCATCTTTAGAAAGACTTTCCGAAATTTTAGGACGCGAGGTCGAAGATGAAATAGATCTTCTGGAACTTCGTAGCGAGGTCCTCAAACTCAATGTGCCTTACTTGTCTGAATGCATCTCAAATGCCATTAAAAAACTAAAACCCGATGACGAAAGAATAATAAAATTACGCAAACTAATCGAGGCTCTTATAAACTTTTACAAGTACTATAGTAGTAGTGGTACAGAACAAGACTAAGGGTGGGGAGAATTAGTGCCCAATTTTTTACTACTGGTAGTGGAAGGAACTGTTCTCATTAATGAACTGCTCGTCGGATCCAGAAGACCTGATCCAAGAGCACGTGATTTGGATCTAGTAACGTCTTTCAAACCTCACCCGCAGGCCAAAGGCGATAGGAACGAAATACCCTATGTCCCAGCATCTTCTTGGATCGGTGTATTAAGGCATTTACTTGAAAAATACTATAATCTTCCGGCTAATATGCCGAGAATAAGAAGGAAAGGTACGGAAACAATAATTGCACCTATCCATGAATGTAAAACCTTAAATGAGATACAAAAGTGTCCCGTATGCAAAATATTTTCGCGGAGAGATGTAGTCGCCTGGTTCGATGACATGGAACCTTGGGGTAATCACTTTAACGTTACGAGAGGAAGCAAAGGGGGTGAATACCTCATATATAATGAGAATAAACAACTTGTTGCTCAAGTGTTTGTAAAAGATGAGGTTATCATTCCTCGTGAAATAGAAAAGATAGACATAGACCCTCAGCAACTTGGCCTAAAAGGTGGGAAGTCCTTAAAAGGCGAAGAACTTCTTCAGAAAGGTTTTAGATTCGAGCCGATACCGAGGCAAGTACAAGCAGTAAGTGGCACATTCAAATTCTGTGCAAAATTTGATATGACAAAACTCACGATTGACGATATAAAACCCTTCTTTATAGGCTTAGCACTACTCGAAGACCGCTACGTAGGCCGCAGGGGCTCAAGAGGATATGGAAGAATAGAGTTCCGAGATATAAAATTCGAGTTAAGAACTGCAAGTTACTACGAGGGCAATCCGCCAATACGGTTAGACATCAAATATGACACTTCTAGGGATGCTATAAAACAATGGGATAAACTCAAACAAACTCTGGAAAATATCATCAAAAAAATTGAGAACAGAGGTTGAATACAGGTGTACGTACAGAAATTCATTAAAATAAGATTTTTTTCTCCAATAATATTTCAAAAGAGCCATATTGAGTTGCCATGGAGAATTTCAAGCGATTACATTGTGAGAGCCCTAACATTTGCCTACGCGAAACTCTATAATTCCATAGAAGATTGGTTTAAAGCGCTAGAAAGGGATCTTATCAGGGTCTCATCACTAATAATGATCAATAATGATATCCCATATTTTCCCGATTTTTCCGTCAAAGGTTACGTGTCTGTGGATGGCGATATTATAGAATATTCCGATCTTCTTTCGCAAATACCACGTGTTAGAATACCAAGAGAAAAAGACCTCGAACCAACACCTTTCGAAGACTACATACTACTTACACCAAAATACGACTGGGGGCTGATATTGTTAGTTGACAAGGATGTATATAATGAATTACAAAGGAAAATAATAGCATCACTGAACGTTTTGGGAGATTTTGGACTAGGCGCGCGCAAAACTCGAGGAAGTGGAAGATTTAGAATAATCGGTATCGAAAATCCAGATAACTATGGAGTTAAGGTAAATTCCGAGGGTGAAGGAAAACTCATTTCACGTTATATTCAGTCAAATAATTCGACTAAAATAAAAAAATCAACATTTATTGAAAGAACCAGAATATACTATGGAGAAGGTAAAATTAAAGAGTTCTTAGTTATAGCCGAGGGATCCGAATTGGACGTGAAGGATAATGGAATACTAGAGTACTTTGAAAACGACCTAGGACATAAAGTTCCTTTGTACTTCAGACCCCTCCTGCTCACTGATTAATAATGGTAGTCTCTTTAGTAATCTTTATCTTTTAGGTAAGTTGAGATATACGGAGGCAATAATGGGGCCATTATATCGTTTTTATCTAAAAAATGAGATTATCTCGATATGGGAATCCTCTCGATCCTCTCTTTAAAGGATTTATTTTAAAGCCGATAAAGTTTCAAAGCTTCTAAGAGAAATGACCGTCCTGAGCCACAAAGGCGCACTTTCAATCCTCTTTTAGAGGATTTCTCTTGAAAGAGGTTCCGCCGGAGGTTCCCGAAGAGGTCAGAAACTATGTTGCTTTCAATCCTCTTTTAGAGGATTTCTCTTGAAAGTCCGAATAGAACGCGCGCATCGCGTCCTCCGCCGTGGTGTCTTTCAATCCTCTTTTAGAGGATTTCTCTTGAAAGCTGTTCTACGACACGCGGTATCCCGCTATGGGTAATGGTCTTTCAATCCTCTTTTAGAGGATTTCTCTTGAAAGACTCGAGGGAGAGAGGCTCATGTCAAGTTGATACTCGAGTATCTTTCAATCCTCTTTTAGAGGATTTCTCTTGAAAGCCCGCACGGTGTCCGTCCGTCCGGTTTCCTTTTGCCGGACTTTCAATCCTCTTTTAGAGGATTTCTCTTGAAAGGCGTCCCGCTGGTGTTCAGGGGCATGAACTCCAGCTCCGCTTTCAATCCTCTTTTAGAGGATTTCTCTTGAAAGATAGTGAATTTGCTATTTTACATAGTAGAAGCATTGGCGGACTTTCAATCCTCTTTTAGAGGATTTCTCTTGAAAGTGTAGATAGGGGAAGAGGTGGGGAGAGGCCAATTCCGGGCAACTTTCAATCCTCTTTTAGAGGATTTCTCTTGAAAGGTCAACTATCACTCTTTCATCGTTATGTCTCTTCCAGAATCTCTTTCAATCCTCTTTTAGAGGATTTCTCTTGAAAGGGATAACGTCATCGACCGATATGAAGTCGCAGTACCTCCAGCTTTCAATCCTCTTTTAGAGGATTTCTCTTGAAAGGGCGTTCGAGGTGATGCAGGGGGCCGCGGTCGACGAGCTGCGCTTTCAATCCTCTTTTAGAGGATTTCTCTTGAAAGTCCAGAACTTGCTCCTCCGCCACAACTTGAGCCAGTACAGCCTTTCAATCCTCTTTTAGAGGATTTCTCTTGAAAGCGAGTTGTTCGATCAGGGGACGCAAAACTTCATCCTTTTCTTTCAATCCTCTTTTAGAGGATTTCTCTTGAAAGTGTGCGCGATAAACCTCGCCTATTGGCTGAAGCAGTACACCTTTCAATCCTCTTTTAGAGGATTTCTCTTGAAAGATATCGGAAAAGATATATGCTTTCCAACAAGTTTTCATTTAACTTTCAATCCTCTTTTAGAGGATTTCTCTTGAAAGACGTACGGTTTGGCGCTTGCGGTGATGGCGTATATAGACGCTTTCAATCCTCTTTTAGAGGATTTCTCTTGAAAGACGTCCTCTTCCACGCGAAGTACAAGCCTTGCTGGCGGAAGCTTTCAATCCTCTTTTAGAGGATTTCTCTTGAAAGACCGGTATATCAGCTGTGGGCGGTTCTCCCAGCACGTCGATCTTTCAATCCTCTTTTAGAGGATTTCTCTTGAAAGAGCTTGATGTACTGGACGGCGCACTTCAGACGCGCACCGCCTTTCAATCCTCTTTTAGAGGATTTCTCTTGAAAGCGACAGGATACGAAGCGTCATTGGGGAAGCCTTATCTCCCGTGACTTTCAATCCTCTTTTAGAGGATTTCTCTTGAAAGACGCTTCTCGCTGGCGGGAGGTGTATGAGTAAGGCTGTTGTTCCTTTCAATCCTCTTTTAGAGGATTTCTCTTGAAAGTCCGCTTAATTGTGCATTGTAAACTACCGCATATAACAAGCTTTCAATCCTCTTTTAGAGGATTTCTCTTGAAAGACACCTAGTTTGTGCAGTTTCGTGGTTGCCGATATCCCTTTCAATCCTCTTTTAGAGGATTTCTCTTGAAAGGAGGTCGAGGAGGTGCTCATAAAGACCGACACGATCATACTTTCAATCCTCTTTTAGAGGATTTCTCTTGAAAGAGGTACCCAGAGAGGGGATTTAAGCTGAGGAAGGCAAAGTACCTTTCAATCCTCTTTTAGAGGATTTCTCTTGAAAGATCTAAGCTTAGGGGTTAGTATGCCAGAGATTGACGTTGACCTTTCAATCCTCTTTTAGAGGATTTCTCTTGAAAGCAGCAGCCGCAGCCCCCAGCCGGGCAGCCATCGCATGGAGGGGTCTTTCAATCCTCTTTTAGAGGATTTCTCTTGAAAGATAATCCTCACTACCCTGTCAAGCAATTCGCTCCCCAAGAATATCTTTCAATCCTCTTTTAGAGGATTTCTCTTGAAAGGGGCCCTTACATTGTTGAGGCGAATAATGTGAATGAGTACATAACTTTCAATCCTCTTTTAGAGGATTTCTCTTGAAAGCAAAAGCCGGATCATCCAACCCGCGAAGAGAAATAGGCACTTTCAATCCTCTTTTAGAGGATTTCTCTTGAAAGACGAGTGGGAGTGTGCTTCAAAAAGATTTGAGTGCCAATTCACTTTCAATCCTCTTTTAGAGGATTTCTCTTGAAAGCGGTGCGGGCGGGGCCGCAGGCGCAGGCGCAGCAGGCGCCTTTCAATCCTCTTTTAGAGGATTTCTCTTGAAAGTCTTGTTCTTACGTCAAAAGCAGTTCGGCGCACCTTCGCCTTTCAATCCTCTTTTAGAGGATTTCTCTTGAAAGCCCTATGTGGTCCATCTCGAGCAGAGACTTCAGCAACGCTTTCAATCCTCTTTTAGAGGATTTCTCTTGAAAGGGGGTCTGGATAACCGTAGAGCACTAAAGGTAGCGAAAGTGATCCTTTCAATCCTCTTTTAGAGGATTTCTCTTGAAAGACCGCTTTTGGGATTGTGTGCAACATTCGGTGAGTTTCATGCTTTCAATCCTCTTTTAGAGGATTTCTCTTGAAAGATCACCACGAGGGGCCTCATTCCCCGAAGACCTCCTCCGCCTCTTTCAATCCTCTTTTAGAGGATTTCTCTTGAAAGTTAAGGACACAATCGTTTTCTAGTAGTTTTCCAAGCCCCTTTCAATCCTCTTTTAGAGGATTTCTCTTGAAAGATGCTCTTTTTGTGCCTCGAAATCGATACATGCCTCATCATACTTTCAATCCTCTTTTAGAGGATTTCTCTTGAAAGAAGGTGAAGAAACTCGAGGGTGAGAAAATGGGTGAAATAACTTTCAATCCTCTTTTAGAGGATTTCTCTTGAAAGTCGAAATGCGGGAGCGAATACCACATTTTCGGTGAATCGATCTTTCAATCCTCTTTTAGAGGATTTCTCTTGAAAGGAGTGGGCTTGTACATTCCCATGGTGGGAACTCCTCCTGTCTTTCAATCCTCTTTTAGAGGATTTCTCTTGAAAGGTGGAGGAGAGCCGCGTCCTGAGGATCTTCAGGGTCAGGCGCCTTTCAATCCTCTTTTAGAGGATTTCTCTTGAAAGAAAAGTACGAGAGCATGCTAGAGGGAGAGGAGGAAGAGGAACTTTCAATCCTCTTTTAGAGGATTTCTCTTGAAAGTGAGGCAGTTGAGTTTAGCGAAAAAATATGCGAAAAACTTCTTTCAATCCTCTTTTAGAGGATTTCTCTTGAAAGCATAGGCAGGGCGCATGAGACCTTTGCAGAGATAGTCATAAGCGCTTTCAATCCTCTTTTAGAGGATTTCTCTTGAAAGGTGATCGTTTTCCTATCGTCATTGTGGATGACGCAGGAGTTCTTTCAATCCTCTTTTAGAGGATTTCTCTTGAAAGTCGGACCCCAGCCCTCGGGAAGCCTATCACACAACGCAACTTTCAATCCTCTTTTAGAGGATTTCTCTTGAAAGCGGTGAGCGGCTCTATTCTGAACATTTCTACAAATATTCTTTTGCCTTTCAATCCTCTTTTAGAGGATTTCTCTTGAAAGGCTACGCCACACCACAAACTTAGCCTTCGTAACATCCTGGGCTTTCAATCCTCTTTTAGAGGATTTCTCTTGAAAGCCGTGATAAACTAGCGGGCCTGATGTACTGGGTAGGATACGGCATCTTTCAATCCTCTTTTAGAGGATTTCTCTTGAAAGAAACCCCACTGCCAGTGGTGGAAGGGAGAAGGGTGGGTTTCTTTCAATCCTCTTTTAGAGGATTTCTCTTGAAAGCCCGCGGTTATGCTCTCGGTTTCAGCTTCAGCACCAAGAATACTTTCAATCCTCTTTTAGAGGATTTCTCTTGAAAGATTCCGCTCAAAGTGGAGCTTGCGGCCCAAACAATAACAGTCGCTTTCAATCCTCTTTTAGAGGATTTCTCTTGAAAGGAGCTACCGGAACACGTACCAAGGCAGCTGAGATGCGACTTCTGCTTTCAATCCTCTTTTAGAGGATTTCTCTTGAAAGTTTGAGCAGGCCATTTCAATAATCCCCGACAGATACGAGCCTTTCAATCCTCTTTTAGAGGATTTCTCTTGAAAGGGAGCCGATGCTAGGAACATGCTCTTCAGGGCACTTGAGGCTTTCAATCCTCTTTTAGAGGATTTCTCTTGAAAGAACCACCACCTCTTCAACCTGTTGTGTGCCGGTTGTTAATACTTTCAATCCTCTTTTAGAGGATTTCTCTTGAAAGGGTTCGCATATCACGATTGGCTCGGGGCACACATACATTTTACTTTCAATCCTCTTTTAGAGGATTTCTCTTGAAAGGGGTTTATATCGGCGACTATGGCGAGGGATGTGCACTTGAGTTGCCTTTCAATCCTCTTTTAGAGGATTTCTCTTGAAAGTCCCGTTGGGCCGGAGCGTCCCCTCATCCACCCTGTACCACACTTTCAATCCTCTTTTAGAGGATTTCTCTTGAAAGGACGGATGCTTTCTGCTCGGGCGGCGCCACGTGGAGACGGCTTTCAATCCTCTTTTAGAGGATTTCTCTTGAAAGTCCTAGTCAGCATTTGACTCACCCATTTTTATCATAACTTTCTTTCAATCCTCTTTTAGAGGATTTCTCTTGAAAGATCACCGCTCCGTCCGTGTAGTCGTACAGTTCTAGGTTCACTTTCAATCCTCTTTTAGAGGATTTCTCTTGAAAGAGCGAAGAGCAAAGGGTATAAGCAAAGTTACCGATGAGCAACTTTCAATCCTCTTTTAGAGGATTTCTCTTGAAAGTCTTTCGAGGTTTTTCTTTGAAGTACACTTTTTCTTTCGACCTTTCAATCCTCTTTTAGAGGATTTCTCTTGAAAGCTCTCCAATGTTGCTTGGAAACTTTTGGCTAGCAGAATTAGTCTTTCAATCCTCTTTTAGAGGATTTCTCTTGAAAGTTATTGATGTCCGTGCAGTTGAAGATCCCAAAGAATTAACTTTCAATCCTCTTTTAGAGGATTTCTCTTGAAAGGCTTCTCGAATTGACAATTGAATTGGCGGAAATATTCCGATCTTTCAATCCTCTTTTAGAGGATTTCTCTTGAAAGAATTTTCTTACAAAAAGTGCTACCTCTTATCTTTAAGCCTTTCAATCCTCTTTTAGAGGATTTCTCTTGAAAGTCTTGTTCATGTCCGTTAGGTACTGTGCGTCAGCTTCACAGCCTTTCAATCCTCTTTTAGAGGATTTCTCTTGAAAGATTCAAATTTACTTCAATTCCCTCAAATCCAAAAAATATCATCTTTCAATCCTCTTTTAGAGGATTTCTCTTGAAAGATTCGGCAAAAAGAAAATAGAGCAATGCGTAAAATGCAACAAACTTTCAATCCTCTTTTAGAGGATTTCTCTTGAAAGGGGATGTGCCTCCGAAGGGATTAAGTAGCGTGAAGGAAGTTGTCTTTCAATCCTCTTTTAGAGGATTTCTCTTGAAAGTCCCAGAGCGCCTATCGTCACCGCGAGCACTGCTATGGAGCTTTCAATCCTCTTTTAGAGGATTTCTCTTGAAAGCTTCTTAATGAAACTCAGAACTTCGCTCTTCTCGCTCTCCGTAAGCTTTCAATCCTCTTTTAGAGGATTTCTCTTGAAAGATGCAATAGCGGAGATTATTTTGAGAACAGCGAACTGCAACTTTCAATCCTCTTTTAGAGGATTTCTCTTGAAAGCTCAGATAATAAGCCTGCTTCCATGTCGCGGAGACACACTTTCAATCCTCTTTTAGAGGATTTCTCTTGAAAGTGGCGTCGCCCAGCTTCGCATTGATCTCCTCATACATCCGCGCCTTTCAATCCTCTTTTAGAGGATTTCTCTTGAAAGGAAAAGGTAATTGAAGTGGAACTTGTGCCAGTACATGTGCACTTTCAATCCTCTTTTAGAGGATTTCTCTTGAAAGTTGATACTCGTATTGGACAGTAGCGGCAATAGGAGCGATTCGGAAGTAAGTGAGTTCTTTCAATCCTCTTTTAGAGGATTTCTCTTGAAAGGAGTTCCTCGCGCGGGTGTACCGCGTGTTCTACGCCACTTTCAATCCTCTTTTAGAGGATTTCTCTTGAAAGTCCCAGCATCAGAGAGAGCATCTACAGTGCCAAACTCCTAACTTTCAATCCTCTTTTAGAGGATTTCTCTTGAAAGAGGGAGAACTCAATAAGGAAGCGTATCAGGAAGATAATACTTTCAATCCTCTTTTAGAGGATTTCTCTTGAAAGTTCTGCACGCGGCGATGGAGACGATATGGCCACGGTCATCTTTCAATCCTCTTTTAGAGGATTTCTCTTGAAAGAAAGGTCACGGACGAAGAGTGGAGAAAGGACACCATCAACAACTTTCAATCCTCTTTTAGAGGATTTCTCTTGAAAGAACTGCCGCAAATACTGGAGCAGAAGCAGGAGGAAAAGACTTTCAATCCTCTTTTAGAGGATTTCTCTTGAAAGGATAAAGGGGTTTGTGGACGAGCGCATCGAGGGCGTCAGAACTTTCAATCCTCTTTTAGAGGATTTCTCTTGAAAGATATAACGGCGGAGCACAAAGCGAATGCCTTCGTCTTCACTTTCAATCCTCTTTTAGAGGATTTCTCTTGAAAGTCCTCTTCCTCCGCGGCTCCTCCTCTTCCTCGGAAGGAACACCTTTCAATCCTCTTTTAGAGGATTTCTCTTGAAAGAGTGCTCTAGTTTTTCGTAGGGGATCAAAATCTTATCTTTCTGCTTTCAATCCTCTTTTAGAGGATTTCTCTTGAAAGTCAGATGGAGGATGATGTGCAAGTTTTCTTATGTGATGACGCTTTCAATCCTCTTTTAGAGGATTTCTCTTGAAAGTTTCTCCCGAAATTCTACAATAAGGAACCAGAACGTCTCCTTTCAATCCTCTTTTAGAGGATTTCTCTTGAAAGAACAATTAAGGCGAAACCGTTTCCGTACCTGAGCACGAACCTGCTTTCAATCCTCTTTTAGAGGATTTCTCTTGAAAGTTGCGATGACGTTACTTATAACCCTTGATCTTACGATCAGGATCTTTCAATCCTCTTTTAGAGGATTTCTCTTGAAAGCCCCCTCGAGTTGCTGAACGCCGTGGTGGAAAAACTGGAGGAGAACTTTCAATCCTCTTTTAGAGGATTTCTCTTGAAAGATCGGGACGGTTCAGAGCGGGAACGTCACCGTGAGCGGGACTTTCAATCCTCTTTTAGAGGATTTCTCTTGAAAGTCGCGATGGAAGTGGCCGCGGGGGAGGTGTTCGGATGAATCTTTCAATCCTCTTTTAGAGGATTTCTCTTGAAAGTCTGACGGGCGAGATGGCGCCCCCGCCTAGGCGCGGGAGAAGGCTTTCAATCCTCTTTTAGAGGATTTCTCTTGAAAGCATTAATGTTGCGCTTCGGATCATGAAATTACCTCGTATACTTTCAATCCTCTTTTAGAGGATTTCTCTTGAAAGTCGCGATCGATCGGGCGGAGGAATTCGCGGACTTCATACTCGCTTTCAATCCTCTTTTAGAGGATTTCTCTTGAAAGAAAGAGCAAAGTGCCAGAAGCAGACGTGCAGGTTGTAAATGACTTTCAATCCTCTTTTAGAGGATTTCTCTTGAAAGACATGCTTGCATGCTTCGGAATTTCGAGGGTCAACCAAAAGGCTTTCAATCCTCTTTTAGAGGATTTCTCTTGAAAGTGGCAAGCTCCACCGCTTGGACGGTTGTTAGAATAAATCTGCCTTTCAATCCTCTTTTAGAGGATTTCTCTTGAAAGGACATCGACATCGACCTCGGTAATGTTCACCGAGATCTTTCAATCCTCTTTTAGAGGATTTCTCTTGAAAGCGGCTTTGAGGATGCCATCCAAATGGTATTGATACTAATAACTTTCAATCCTCTTTTAGAGGATTTCTCTTGAAAGTTGCGAACCTCGTGAGCCAGGAGGCGCCGATGCAGGAGAACACTTTCAATCCTCTTTTAGAGGATTTCTCTTGAAAGACAGCTACCGATACGAAAAGAAGACGAAAAAGCTGGTCGATCCTTTCAATCCTCTTTTAGAGGATTTCTCTTGAAAGTTTCGGGAGCCTTCGTGGTTGCCTGTTGCAGGGTTTCGCTTTCAATCCTCTTTTAGAGGATTTCTCTTGAAAGACGGTATAATCCGTTATCAGTTGCTGGTAAAGGATTAATAATCTTTCAATCCTCTTTTAGAGGATTTCTCTTGAAAGATATCTCGCATCTCACTCACCTCCAACCAACTCTTTTTTGTTTCTTTCAATCCTCTTTTAGAGGATTTCTCTTGAAAGTCACGGATGTGTGCCTGGTGGTGCTGGCATGACCGCACATATGCTTTCAATCCTCTTTTAGAGGATTTCTCTTGAAAGCAATGCCCCAAGACGATGCAATCGCATAGAGAGATTCCAAACTTTCAATCCTCTTTTAGAGGATTTCTCTTGAAAGAACCGTGCGGCTTGGCGTGTCGGCGGCATCCCCCACGCCGGCTTTCAATCCTCTTTTAGAGGATTTCTCTTGAAAGTACCGTCAGGCATCTCTAAAGTTTCTTCCTCTATCTCGCACTTTCAATCCTCTTTTAGAGGATTTCTCTTGAAAGGGGCTGTCAACCCCTCCCGCGGGGCCCCACCAACTTCCTCCCGTGCTTTCAATCCTCTTTTAGAGGATTTCTCTTGAAAGACACCTGATGACCCTAAGGGGGCTAATCGAAATAAGGAGAGCTTTCAATCCTCTTTTAGAGGATTTCTCTTGAAAGCGCTGCTTCTGATCCAGTCGCGGATGAGGTAGTTGTCGTTCTTTCAATCCTCTTTTAGAGGATTTCTCTTGAAAGAAGTATCTGCTGTACATCTGGGCGAAGCGCGCAGTAGTAGACTTTCAATCCTCTTTTAGAGGATTTCTCTTGAAAGATTTTTAATACCTCTTCCTCAGTTAGTATTCGTTTTCCACTTTCAATCCTCTTTTAGAGGATTTCTCTTGAAAGCGGCATAATGGGGATGCTCCCCCGCAGATGGCTGTAAAGCTTTCAATCCTCTTTTAGAGGATTTCTCTTGAAAGACACTGGTACGACTGGAAGCTGGGGAGCACGGGCGGGGAGCTTTCAATCCTCTTTTAGAGGATTTCTCTTGAAAGTTCTGGCCTCGATTTTCGTTTTTTCCAGCTCTTCAAGTTTTTCTTTCAATCCTCTTTTAGAGGATTTCTCTTGAAAGTGATACTTTAATATGTCGATATTACGCTCTGATTCGACCTCCTTTCAATCCTCTTTTAGAGGATTTCTCTTGAAAGAAACTAAAGTTCGTCCTCGAAGAAAAGCACGGAAATAAAGCTTTCAATCCTCTTTTAGAGGATTTCTCTTGAAAGACTTGAGTCTGGAGCCGGGGACGGACGTGGCATTTTCCGCCTTTCAATCCTCTTTTAGAGGATTTCTCTTGAAAGACATGGACGCGTTTTCTTTGGCGGAGACGCCAATAGTTCCTTTCAATCCTCTTTTAGAGGATTTCTCTTGAAAGCAGCCAACGCGATGAGCTTGTTCCTTGCGGTACTGAAATACTTTCAATCCTCTTTTAGAGGATTTCTCTTGAAAGAGGAGATGTCGGCCGAGGTCTTGTGTCCGCCCTCTCCTGAAACTTTCAATCCTCTTTTAGAGGATTTCTCTTGAAAGGCGCGTCACTTCTCCGGGAGTGAAACAACGACTACAAAGCTTTCAATCCTCTTTTAGAGGATTTCTCTTGAAAGCGTCCCCACATGGTTCGAAGATGCGCTTATAAATCGATGCCACTTTCAATCCTCTTTTAGAGGATTTCTCTTGAAAGTAAAATCCCAAGTTCGAGCATGGCGTGGTTGGAATTTTTGACTTTCAATCCTCTTTTAGAGGATTTCTCTTGAAAGTCGTGGGAGTGGAGTGAAATGAGCGCACGCGATCTCCCGGATCTTTCAATCCTCTTTTAGAGGATTTCTCTTGAAAGACGGCTGGATGTACGTAATAGAGCAGGTGGACGTCGCGGATATACTTTCAATCCTCTTTTAGAGGATTTCTCTTGAAAGCGTTGCATTGTACGGCTTTAAGGCGACACCCACCGTTACTATCTTTCAATCCTCTTTTAGAGGATTTCTCTTGAAAGTTTGCGATGACTTGCTCCTGCTCGGGCAGTGGGAGGTATAATACTTTCAATCCTCTTTTAGAGGATTTCTCTTGAAAGGCCACGGTGTAGCTCTTTACCTCGACGGCCTCGAGGACAACTTTCAATCCTCTTTTAGAGGATTTCTCTTGAAAGCGCGTTAGCAGCAGGGGCGTGCTCAAACGTTATTTTGTAGCTTTCAATCCTCTTTTAGAGGATTTCTCTTGAAAGATTAAGATGCACGGAATCATCCCCCCTGCCGCCATTATTGCTTTCAATCCTCTTTTAGAGGATTTCTCTTGAAAGTTTATGTGGAAAAGAAGGTGGAGATCCAGGGTCCGGTATCTTTCAATCCTCTTTTAGAGGATTTCTCTTGAAAGTTGTGCGTTGCTTGTTTACGCGAACATGATGTTCTGGTCGACTTTCAATCCTCTTTTAGAGGATTTCTCTTGAAAGAGATGTTGTGGCCCTGGCAAATGAAATCGCGAGAACATTGGACTTTCAATCCTCTTTTAGAGGATTTCTCTTGAAAGAAAGAAAGCTATTATCGAATTGATCGACAAAGGATTAGCAGCTTTCAATCCTCTTTTAGAGGATTTCTCTTGAAAGACGTGTATTCCGCTAGCTTCCAAGCATTCCCTCACGAATTCGCTCTTTCAATCCTCTTTTAGAGGATTTCTCTTGAAAGAGAACTGAGATTATAAACGTTAACGTTTTGCAATTTTCAGAAACTTTCAATCCTCTTTTAGAGGATTTCTCTTGAAAGAAGTCTGGGAGACGGACATTAGAGACAAAACCGTTAGACTTTCAATCCTCTTTTAGAGGATTTCTCTTGAAAGACCACGAACAGCGCGTTTTCCTCAATTGTGACGGTTGCGTTCTTTCAATCCTCTTTTAGAGGATTTCTCTTGAAAGTTTTTTTATCGCGATGAGGTCCACGGGCTTCGATCCCGCGCAGCTTTCAATCCTCTTTTAGAGGATTTCTCTTGAAAGCGTGTCTTCATCTGCTATTATGACCTCTTGCGTTTTCTTCTTTCAATCCTCTTTTAGAGGATTTCTCTTGAAAGTTTTTCCACTTTCTCCTCCCTCCACTCTTATTCCCAACTTTCTTTCAATCCTCTTTTAGAGGATTTCTCTTGAAAGCAATATTCGCAGTAACGGAGTGGGCTTTACGCACGTACTCTTTCAATCCTCTTTTAGAGGATTTCTCTTGAAAGGATAAACGCATTTTTGGGATTCGTTTACGGAGAGCCTCCACTCTTTCAATCCTCTTTTAGAGGATTTCTCTTGAAAGAGCACACGATGCGCTAAACAGAGCATATGCATCTTTTCGTAACTTTCAATCCTCTTTTAGAGGATTTCTCTTGAAAGGTTATCCATCACCTTACGCAAAGCGTATAGATGTAGATGTGACTTTCAATCCTCTTTTAGAGGATTTCTCTTGAAAGACAATATCGATGACCGCGGCGGCGGACGACAACATAAATGACTTTCAATCCTCTTTTAGAGGATTTCTCTTGAAAGATGGACGCAGAGGACCTCTGGGCCGACGCCATCATGGAAGCTTTCAATCCTCTTTTAGAGGATTTCTCTTGAAAGGTGCGCTTATTTGGGAAGTATGCATACAAGTTGGCGGAGAGCTTTCAATCCTCTTTTAGAGGATTTCTCTTGAAAGTTGTACAATCTGGCCAAGCGATCCTCCGGAATCCCCCACGTCCTTTCAATCCTCTTTTAGAGGATTTCTCTTGAAAGCTATGAGGAACTGCTGAGCGAAGACGAGGTAGCGAGCTTCACTTTCAATCCTCTTTTAGAGGATTTCTCTTGAAAGGGGCATCGCGTTCAGCGGCGTGTAGTACACCACCTTGCACCTTTCAATCCTCTTTTAGAGGATTTCTCTTGAAAGGCAAGGAGGTAATAGTCGTATCCGGGAGGCCGTTGGCGCTCCTTTCAATCCTCTTTTAGAGGATTTCTCTTGAAAGTTTACGTGAAAATAATTCGTGATGTGATTTTTGTCAGGAACACTTTCAATCCTCTTTTAGAGGATTTCTCTTGAAAGGTGCACCGTCTATGGGAGAATAGTCGTGAAGAAGTACACCTTTCAATCCTCTTTTAGAGGATTTCTCTTGAAAGTGGCAAATGGAATGGAAAGAATCAAGACTACATTGACTTTAGTCTTTCAATCCTCTTTTAGAGGATTTCTCTTGAAAGACAATCCAGAGGATTACCGCTATAATGATGAGTACGGCCAATACTTTCAATCCTCTTTTAGAGGATTTCTCTTGAAAGATTTAACGCTTTTCATCGGAACATGCGCATCGGTTCCAATCTTTCAATCCTCTTTTAGAGGATTTCTCTTGAAAGAAAAGAGAGCGGTTCTACGAGCCGAAATATTTGAACGTGTACTTTCAATCCTCTTTTAGAGGATTTCTCTTGAAAGAAGTGAAGGAACTGTTAGAGCGTTTAAGGAGGGAGTTCAAGCTTTCAATCCTCTTTTAGAGGATTTCTCTTGAAAGTTGAACAGCGCCAGCGAGATAAGGAAGCTGAAGACTACGAACGCTCTTCAAGGCTTTCAATCCTCTTTTAGAGGATTTCTCTTGAAAGATCATCGCGGTAAGATGACTCGGTGATGCAAAATGAAGTCGAGCTTTCAATCCTCTTTTAGAGGATTTCTCTTGAAAGGAGGGGAAAATCAAGTTGAAAGAATGGCACAGAAAAAGAAACTTTCAATCCTCTTTTAGAGGATTTCTCTTGAAAGAGCTACACAGTTGTTAAATTAACAGAAGTAAAGTATGAAGTCTTTCAATCCTCTTTTAGAGGATTTCTCTTGAAAGTTATTTTATGCTAACGATTTTGCGGAGGTAAACAGGAAGATAACTTTCAATCCTCTTTTAGAGGATTTCTCTTGAAAGCTGCTGGTTTTCGGAATATTAGCAGTGCTTGCTTACTTTTTCTTTCAATCCTCTTTTAGAGGATTTCTCTTGAAAGTCGCCGACAGGCTCCTCAACGAACCCAGCAAGCACTTTGTGCTAGCTTTCAATCCTCTTTTAGAGGATTTCTCTTGAAAGACGCCCCCGCCTTCCGCTCGCGGGAGAGAACCCACACCTCGTACTTTCAATCCTCTTTTAGAGGATTTCTCTTGAAAGCATCCTCGTAAGATCGAAGTTTTTCTCGCAACGAGGTTGTCCTTTCAATCCTCTTTTAGAGGATTTCTCTTGAAAGTCCTAGTCTTCTGGATGAATTTTATCGCATGGGTCATGGCCTCACCCCGCAACTGCTTTCAATCCTCTTTTAGAGGATTTCTCTTGAAAGCCTCCGCGAGGAACTCATCAAGCCGATCGATCATCTTCTCCGTACTTTCAATCCTCTTTTAGAGGATTTCTCTTGAAAGAGGTTTCCGCCGCTGAGGAGGAGGAAGGTGGAGTACGAGGAGCTTTCAATCCTCTTTTAGAGGATTTCTCTTGAAAGCAGTCGTAGGTGAAGCTTGCGGCAACGCTCACCGCAATTATCCTTTCAATCCTCTTTTAGAGGATTTCTCTTGAAAGGTGATTGTGTACAGCTTCACGCACGACGGGCGCCCCATAGTCCTTTCAATCCTCTTTTAGAGGATTTCTCTTGAAAGGGTATGTGGAGTTGAAAGATGTACTTGATAAGAAGTTCAACTTTCAATCCTCTTTTAGAGGATTTCTCTTGAAAGATTTCTTGGATGTGAAGAGGGGGGAGGTCGGCATGGACATCTTTCAATCCTCTTTTAGAGGATTTCTCTTGAAAGGAAAGGGTAGTATATTACTAAGGGGGGTGCGAAGATGCAAGCTTTCAATCCTCTTTTAGAGGATTTCTCTTGAAAGAGCTGGGCAACAAAATATCACACGGAACCGGCAGTGGACAGACTTTCAATCCTCTTTTAGAGGATTTCTCTTGAAAGGTTCCTCGCTCAGGAGGTGTTCGGATGACAAATATGGACAAGCTTTCAATCCTCTTTTAGAGGATTTCTCTTGAAAGTAGGAGCGATGGGACAATTGTTCACTACTTCAGGGAAAACTTTCAATCCTCTTTTAGAGGATTTCTCTTGAAAGTATCCCGTCGAAGTGGTACCACGGGTGCCCGAGCGCGGTCTTTCAATCCTCTTTTAGAGGATTTCTCTTGAAAGCTCTTACTTTTACACCCAATGGTCTGCATAGATGCAGTTAACTTTCAATCCTCTTTTAGAGGATTTCTCTTGAAAGACAGGGAAAGAATACGCTTTCAAACAAGCAGTCATATATGTGCTTTCAATCCTCTTTTAGAGGATTTCTCTTGAAAGACGGGGATTTATGGCGTCATCAAAGAGAGCATAAAAGCAACTTTCAATCCTCTTTTAGAGGATTTCTCTTGAAAGTCCGTAGAGGCTATTCATCTTGTACTTGAGCACTCTCTCGCGCTTTCAATCCTCTTTTAGAGGATTTCTCTTGAAAGAAAAGGTTGGTAAGCTTCATAAAGGTTGAGAACGAGAAAGCTTTCAATCCTCTTTTAGAGGATTTCTCTTGAAAGGAGCGGTTCATCCCCGACGTGCTGGGGGCATATCCTGAACTCCTTTCAATCCTCTTTTAGAGGATTTCTCTTGAAAGTTACGAAAGTGATCGAGGAAGTTGTGGATTACTACTTTCCTTTCAATCCTCTTTTAGAGGATTTCTCTTGAAAGTTCCCAGTTGCAGTTGACTTGGCAATTGCTTCTGAGCCAATCTTTCAATCCTCTTTTAGAGGATTTCTCTTGAAAGATATTGTCAAGCTGTGTGTAAAAGCGGCAGCAGGAGATCTTTCAATCCTCTTTTAGAGGATTTCTCTTGAAAGACATGCATTTTTGTCGGTTTTTCAGTTTGGTATCTAGATTCTTTCAATCCTCTTTTAGAGGATTTCTCTTGAAAGGCAGGGACCCAGGCCCAGAGGGCCCCGAAACTAATATGCCTTTCAATCCTCTTTTAGAGGATTTCTCTTGAAAGGGGTTCTGAGCATCAGCTGAGATTACAACGTCTCATCAACACTTTCAATCCTCTTTTAGAGGATTTCTCTTGAAAGTTGCTTTTGTGGGAACCCCTTCTATCGTTACATACACTGCTTTCTTTCAATCCTCTTTTAGAGGATTTCTCTTGAAAGGTTCATCACCGAGAACCGTATGACAAATAAATAAATAAACTTTCAATCCTCTTTTAGAGGATTTCTCTTGAAAGTTTTACGAAATGGTTCACACCGCATTTCTTACAAATTAAACTTTCAATCCTCTTTTAGAGGATTTCTCTTGAAAGAGGTTGTGAGGTGATGTGTGATGATGGGTTTGAAGTTGTCTTTCAATCCTCTTTTAGAGGATTTCTCTTGAAAGATCAGGATTGAAAGAAATGATGGTAGAGCAAGAGGAAAGCCTTTCAATCCTCTTTTAGAGGATTTCTCTTGAAAGCGCCTGAGGAAGTCATCTGCCTCCGTCCTTGTGGGGATCTCCTTTCAATCCTCTTTTAGAGGATTTCTCTTGAAAGTAGAAACCTCATAGCCAGCGTTTAAAACCTCATTTTTCAATCTTTCAATCCTCTTTTAGAGGATTTCTCTTGAAAGTCATTTGAAACGAAACAAAAAATTAGGTGGGTGGCATGCAACTTTCAATCCTCTTTTAGAGGATTTCTCTTGAAAGTTTCCAATGTTCATTGTACATATATAAACTGCGAAACGTACTTTCAATCCTCTTTTAGAGGATTTCTCTTGAAAGATTTGTGACAGGAAGTGAGTTAGCTAGCAGTTATGACGTTGCCTTTCAATCCTCTTTTAGAGGATTTCTCTTGAAAGATTGATTATGATCGCAATAATTTGTTATGAATTGCTCAAACTTTCAATCCTCTTTTAGAGGATTTCTCTTGAAAGTATACACTTTACGAATCCTTTTGTAAACGAATCGACACACTTTCAATCCTCTTTTAGAGGATTTCTCTTGAAAGCTATTCTTAGGGTTCCTGTTTGGCTATGGTGATTTTGCCTTTCAATCCTCTTTTAGAGGATTTCTCTTGAAAGGGTCGCTCCGAATCCGCCAAAGAGATTCAAGATTGCTAGCCTTTCAATCCTCTTTTAGAGGATTTCTCTTGAAAGATATTTGTATTCTACCACGAAACGCATCCCCTCTTTTTGCCTTTCAATCCTCTTTTAGAGGATTTCTCTTGAAAGCCGATGCTTTTAGGCTCATTTTGGCTAGCAGAACTAGTTGGCTTTCAATCCTCTTTTAGAGGATTTCTCTTGAAAGCGAAGTGCTTTCTGTACCTGCTCCTCATCTCGGGGACTCGCGCTTTCAATCCTCTTTTAGAGGATTTCTCTTGAAAGACGAAAACGGCAATAATCAAACTTTAGCTTTCAGCAAAAACTTTCAATCCTCTTTTAGAGGATTTCTCTTGAAAGATATCATCCTTATGAAAACAATAGATTCTCCACAACCGACAACTTTCAATCCTCTTTTAGAGGATTTCTCTTGAAAGTCCAAGTGAGTACAAGGGGTCTAGGGTTCAATTCGACTCTTTCAATCCTCTTTTAGAGGATTTCTCTTGAAAGTACGGGTGTGCCTCCCTCTCCGGTCACGGTTATGTTCGGCTTTCAATCCTCTTTTAGAGGATTTCTCTTGAAAGTTTTCTCATATAAAAGTTTAACACTTCTTAAACTTTAAACTTTCAATCCTCTTTTAGAGGATTTCTCTTGAAAGTCCTTATGTCCTCGTGTTCTCCCATCCAGAAGTGGGCGACCTTTCAATCCTCTTTTAGAGGATTTCTCTTGAAAGTGCCCTCAGACAGCTCGTTTACGAAAGATTCCTTGAATAACTTTCAATCCTCTTTTAGAGGATTTCTCTTGAAAGACAAAAACCCCTATTCCGATGCATGGAGTAGGGGTAAAACTTTCAATCCTCTTTTAGAGGATTTCTCTTGAAAGAGCGGTTTTTGGTACTTTGCGGTAGTTATGACGTTAAAGACTTTCAATCCTCTTTTAGAGGATTTCTCTTGAAAGATAACGAATTGGTGGAGCGGAGTAGTCTCATACATAAACACGCTTTCAATCCTCTTTTAGAGGATTTCTCTTGAAAGCCCGTGTTCCCTAAGATGAAGTATGAGCCCGTGCGCGGCGACTTTCAATCCTCTTTTAGAGGATTTCTCTTGAAAGTCCGACGCGGGTCGTGAACGTGAGGGCGACGCCGGACATTCTCTTTCAATCCTCTTTTAGAGGATTTCTCTTGAAAGTAGCACTGGATGTGAACATCTCATCGCCGCTCACGGCGAACTTTCAATCCTCTTTTAGAGGATTTCTCTTGAAAGGCGAATGCGGGCGCGTTTTCGCCGTTTGGAAGATGTATCCTCTTTCAATCCTCTTTTAGAGGATTTCTCTTGAAAGCTGAGTGGAGAGGCTCCTTCTGGGTAGAGGACTTTAAGACTTTCAATCCTCTTTTAGAGGATTTCTCTTGAAAGATCCACTAAAGCCGACGTCCTCATACTCCATCTGTCCACTGCCTTTCAATCCTCTTTTAGAGGATTTCTCTTGAAAGAACTCACGCAAAGGCTTCTTTCGTTAGGAATATGACGATACAAATCCTTATAAATGTGTCCACGCGGAGCATAGGTTTTCCTCCTGCGGGTATATAAAGTTGCTCCGTGGGCATCGGGGTTTTCGTTGTCATCGTCTAGCGTTCATTTGCACTTATAATGTTCTGCGGGGTTAGAATTGTAAGGTTTGTGGGGGATTCTGGAAATTTCAGTATTGGAAGAGATAAAATTGAGGGAGACTTTGTGGATCGATGCGGGGTTTTGGATGGATCCCATAAATATTGTTTTGAATGTAGTTATCCGGTTGTAACGATGAAGCGTGTTGCAGTCTTCTTTTGTCGCCGAGGTGTTCACCGTGGAGGTGGAGGAGGTATGATCTTCTTATGGAAGTTTTTTGAATAAATGGAAATATATTTCCAAAAAGTATATATGGCTCCGCATTATATATGAGGGTAACATATGCTGAGAGGTCTCGGTGGTGGGCGAGTGTACATTTTCGGGGAGGCGTCGATGGGGCGACTTCTCGGAGGGTCGGACTGATGGCTATTTTGTTGTGAGCGGGTACTCTTGGAGGCCATTCTTTGGTGAGCCTATTCCGTATTTGGAGTATTCTTCCCCGGACGGCCCGG
>Ga0180301_10000355_pt1 | contig 35646 bp, 28 predicted proteins | sample GuaBasSediGuay16_FD_121797 | JGI IMG/M metagenome (GOLD analysis project Ga0180301, IMG submission 121797) | Subseafloor sediment microbial communities from Guaymas Basin, Gulf of California, Mexico - Guay16, Core 4569-2, 12-15 cm | ecosystem: Environmental > Aquatic > Marine > Hydrothermal... | reverse complement strand
TTACAAGTTTGTAAAGAATTTATTAATAATTTTATTAACGAAAAAGACATCCATACGATTAACATAATACCTTATAAATCTGGTTTACTAATAAAATTTTTAGTCTTGATATTATATAAATAATTGGAAACATTTAAAAGAAGTTATCTTTTTTAGATATCAATGAGATTAATTGCAGGAATAGAGGAAGCAGGTCGTGGTCCTATAATTGGTCCAATGGTTATGTGTGGAATTTTAATTGTAGAAGGTGATGAACTAAGATTTAAAGCTCTTAAAGTAAAGGACAGCAAATTATTAACACCAAATCAACGTGAAAAATTATATAAAGAAATTCTAAAGATAGCTAAAAAACACGAAATCGAAATTATTACTCCGTCTCAGATAGATGCAGCTTTAAAATCTGACTCATTAAATCTGAACAAGCTAGAGGCAATAACGAGTGCAAATATCATCAACAAACTAAAGCCTGACAAAGTTATTCTAGATTGCCCAAGTAATAATGTAAAGATGTATGTTGACTTTGTGAACATACATCTGAAAAATCCAAATATAGATTTACTAGCAGAACATAAAGCTGATGTTAACCATCCTGTTGTTGCCGCCGCGTCAATTATAGCAAAGGTAGTACGCGATAGAAAAATAGAACAATTAAAAAAGAAAATAGGCCAAGATTTTGGTTCAGGTTACACAAGCGATCCTGTTACTCGTAGTTTTCTTGAGAAAAATTGGGAAAAATATCCTGATATATTTAGAAAAACATGGATCACTTATAAAAAAATCAAAAAAGCAAAACATCAAAGAAAATTAGAAGGGTATTAGCCTATCTAAGTTTCACATCTAAGTCTTTTCACATAAGTTTTTAATGTTTTCAAAAACTCAATAGTTTGTTGTTGATATCTATCTGCAAACCTTTTAGATAAAACTAATTGTCTATTTCTCATTAGACGTTTGTCTTTATAAGCTTCCCTTGGCAAGTTTTTATATGCAAAATCATAACAATATTTTTCAAATAGAGGAACCATCTCTTTACCAATCCCTATCTGGTTATTCCCAGTTAGTCCATCTTAATGTGTTACTTGCGCACCTTAATATAGAGTAAAAATAAAACTCTAATCTTTCATTCGCTTCTATAAATTTAAGAGGAAAAATATTCGATCTCATTATTCCTGAATCTGTATCTTCCCAATCAAGATATGCACTTTCATCATTTTTTACAAGCCCAATTAAATGGTTCAAACCAAGTGCACCATTAATCAACATATCTTCATCAACCCCTTTAACACTCTGAATTTCTGCTACGGGTTTTCCAAAGTATGGCATTTCATATTGCCATGAATTCTTAACTAACATTAATGGACTCCTACAGTAAGACTCTTCAGTGTGAAGTATAACATGACTAAAAACTTCCTTTTCTTTTTCAGACACAGGCTTAAATGGTCCATCTTTAATAGAATATGAAACATCTACATCAGGTGTACTCAATTCAGTAGTCTTCATATAAATCTCTTCTATTTTATTATATTTTTCTTTAGTCATATCTCCCTCAACAATGATAATCGTATCAAGATCATTAACACTCTCAATAATCCTATCCCTGTCAGGTTCTTTACCTATCAAAGTTACTGATTGAACATAATTTAACTTTTGCAATTCTTGTAATGCCATATTCTTTACAGCTATCGCTACATCTCTTGCGCTTTTCATTTACACCACCTAAACTAATTCATTAATCACTGATAAATGACAACTACAAACACATGAATATAAACTTTTGCCCCCACTTAAGTGGTAAATTAACAAAAAATTTATATAGAAAAGAAAAATATTAACTAATACATGGATTTCAAAATCCTTGGTTTGAACAAATACGAGAGCAAGGTTTATGAAGCTTTAGTTAAGTTAGGTAAAAGTTCAGCCTCAAAAATATCTTCACACAGTGGCGTCCCTTATAGTAGGGTTTATGATATATTAGAATCTTTAATCAGGAAACACCTTGTTAAAATCGTGCCAGAGAAAATAAAGCTATTTATAGCTTCTGATCCTGAAAATCTTAACAAACTTTTAAAAAAAAGAAGAAGTGAGTTGGAACAATTGAACAAAGATATAAATGAACTGAAGAAGCATTATGAAGAGAAGGAAAGAGAACAAATCTTTGTTGCAAAGGGTGCTCGCAGCTTTAACAAGCTAGTAAGAGAAGTCAAAGCAAGAAAATTTTCATATAAAATAAGATACACATCAGAATTCAGTCATCATTTCATAAAAGAGTTTAAAGAAGAAAAAAAGAGGGGGGCTATATTAAAAACATTAGCGCGATATGATAAAGAAACAAAGGAAAATTTGAAGAAGTGGTTAAAGATTGATAAAAACATTCGTGCTTTTGATAACGATGCTGTCGCTATTAAAATTTATGAAGGAGGAATTTTAATCAGTTTAATAAGCCCTCCACATCCAGGAAATGAAATGGTTCTAATAAAAAACAAAGCAGTAGCAGATGTAATGAAACGTCTGTTTGAAGCCGCGTATGAAAAAGCTCCAAAAATACAACAAAGGTGATAAATATGTTAAAAACAATCTCTCTTAGAACCACATCAAGAAATCAGCTAGTGGACATAACATCTCAAGTAGAAACTATAGTGCATGAATCAGAAGTACAGAACGGAATCTGCATCTTATATGTTCCACATACAACAGCAGCCATAACAATAAACGAAAACGCAGATCCCGATGTTAAACATGATATTCTAAACAAGCTAGCAGAACTAGTACCAAGGCTTAATGATTATGCACATACAGAAGGTAATTCTGATGCGCATATTAAATCTAGTTTAATTGGATGTGCACAAACAGTACTAATAAGCAAAGGTCATTTAGTGTTAGGTACATGGCAAGGGTGCATGTTTGCAGAATTCGATGGTCCAAGGAACAGAAAAGTGCATGTTAAAATAATTTCTGATTAATAATATTTTTTAATTTTTAAATAAATTTTAGATATAAAATAAATTTTAAAATATAGATAAATAAGAGCATTGAATCAAATAATGCAACTAAAATATAGAATATCAGAAAATAATATCTACAAAATAAATATCTATCAAAGCAGATACAAGCCAATAAAAAAAAATAAAGTAATATGACAAGAATCAATAAAAAATAAAACAAAATCTTTATAAATAATCTCTTTATTATTACCACTGGGAAGAACTCTCAGGTGATAGGCACTATGACGAAGATTAATAAAATGGTGATGCGAGGCTTCAAAAGCTTTGCCATGAAAACAGAAATTCCGTTTGGAGGTACATTTAACGTTGTTCTTGGCCCAAATGGTAGCGGGAAGTCGTGTAGTTATGACACAGAAGTCCTTCTTGATAATGGTGAACTAGTTAAAATAGGAGACATTGTTGAAGACAATCTAAAAAATTCAAGGTTTCATATAAAAATGGACGATGGTGTCTTTACAATAGATAACCCTAAAATTATTCGCTGTCTAGGCCTCGACCCAAAAACGATGAAGATTGTAAAGAAAGACATTTCTGCTTTTATTAAAAGAAAAGGAGAAAAATATTTGTATGAAATAACAACTAACACAGGTAAGAAGGTTGTTACAACAGGCTGTCATCCTGTCATGACGCTTCAAGGAATGGAAGTTAAAAGTGTTTTAGTTCGAGATCTGACTAAAGAAGATTTTATAGCAACGCCAAGAATCCTGAAATTCTCAAACAAAAAATATGTAAATCTGAATAATGTAAACAAAACAGATTTCAAAATAGATTTTCCCAAAAAAATAACCGAAGATTTTGCAAGGTTTTTAGGCTATTTAATTGGGAAGGGTCATCTGAGCAAAAACAAAATTGAGTTTGTTAACTCCGACGAAAATCTTGTTGCTGATTTTAAGGATCTTGTTCAGAAATTATTCAAAAAGGTACATATACATGAAAGAAGAGAAAAAAACATAGAAAAAAACATTAAAAAAATTTCATGTTTTAGTACAAACATTTCTGATTTTTTAAGTACTCTATTCAGATCCCCACTTAATAAATTAACAATGTACAAGAATATTCCTCCCGAACTACTAATTTCGAATAATTCTGTAATCTCAAATTTAATTGCAGGGCTATATGATTGTGGCGGTTATATAAGGTCAGGCACTTCCACAATAGAGTACTGTACTAAAAATAACAAATTAATTGATACATTACAACTTTTGCTTTTGAGATTCGGAATAATTTCAAGAAAAAAAGAAAAAAGCAATTGTGCAACAAAAACTAAAAATAAAACCAAAAGCGACAAATATTTTTATCTTTATATAGATGGTTACAGCAACCTACAAAAATTTTATCAAAACATCATTTTAAAATCATCAAAACAAAAAAAATTAGAGGAAATAATAATCAAAAAACTGAAATCAGATTCTACAAATTCCAATGTGGATGTGGATGTTCTCCCGCAAAATGTGAATGTGTTTATTAAAAAAGGCGTTCAGGACTTGAGGTTATCCTATAGATCCTTGAGAAAAAAATATCCTAAATTAATAGCTTATCTTGAAAACAGGAGTTGCCCGACTAGAAAAAGCCTAAAAGAAATAATAGCCATGTTTAAAAACAGAATAAATAAAATTAGAAACATTCATAAAAACATGATTCTAGATCAGGATTCTCTTTTGAACACATTAAAAGAGTTGAATATATCTTATGATTTCGTAGGTGGATCTGTTGGATTCGGTAAGTCAAACATATCTTCAAACCGGAGAGGAGATTCCCAGATTGATTCAAAGACAGATTCAAAGATAAAAGCCAAAACTTTGAACCTTAAGAAAATATATGATTTTATTCAGAGAGAGATAAGATTAATGCTTAATAGTTCTATTAAAATTGTTAATTTTTTTGAAGTCATATCATCTTCCGAAATTTTTTGGGATAGAGTGACCTCTATTAGAAAAATTAAAGGAGAACCCTTTGTTTATGATTTGACTATTCCTAACTGTCATAACTTTATTGGCAATAGTATTTTCATTCACAATAGCAATATTTTAGATGCTTTGATATTTGTACTTGGGAAAAGCTCTGCTAAAGGTATGCGTGCTGAGAAGTCCAAAAACCTAATATACAATGGGGGCAAAAGTAAAAACCCTGCAAAAGAAGGAGAAGTAGCAATCTACTTTGACAACAAAAATAAAACATTTCCATTGCCAGATGAAGAAATCAAAATAAGTAGAATTGTAAAACAGTCTGGACAATCTATTTACAAAATAAATGATAAAACAAGAACAAGGCAAGAAGTGTTAGAACTGTTAGACAAATCAAAAATAAACCCTGACGGATATAACATAATTTTGCAAGGTGACATCATAAGATTTGTGGAGATGTCACCAGATGAAAGACGCAAGATTATAGAAGAAGTCGCAGGTATTGCAACATATGAAGAGAAAAAAGCAAAATCAATTCGTGAACTAGAACGAGTTGAGGAACGCCTAAAGGAAGCCGAAATCATTCTAACTGAGCGGGAGTCATATCTAAAAGATCTAAAAAAAGATCGTGACCAAGCTCTAAAATACAAGAACCTAAATGACCAAATAAATAATTATAAAGCAACAAATCTCCATATCCAGATCAGGAAAAAAGAAACTGAAAAAAACAACCTTGTTAAACTTTCTGAAGAGAACAATAAAAAAATACAAAAACTAAAGAAAGAAATCCTTAAGTACAAAGAAAAAATATCAAAACTCAAAACTGAAGCCAACAAGATTTCAAAAGAGATTGAAGAAAAAGGTGAAGCCGAGCAGCTACAAGTCCATAAAGATGTTGAACGCATACGAATAGAGCAAGCTAGTAAGCAGAACAAGATAGAAAGTCACAAGAACGAAATTTCTAGGATCAAATCAAGGACTGAACAACTACAGAAAGCACAAGCAGAAATAGATGAAAAAATATCTGCCTTAAAGAAAAAACAAGAGGTCAGAGAAAAAGAAAAAGCGCGCTTACAAAAAGAACAAAAACTAGTAGAAACAAAAATAACAGAATTCAAGAAAAAACACAAGCTAGATGATGTTGCAACAGTTGAAGAAGAAATGGACAAAATAGATGAAGAAGCAGATGCGATCCAGAAACAGATTCAGGAGATGCGCGAGCAACAACAAAATCTATTGCGTGATAAAGACAGGATCGAGCTTCAAATACAGTCGGTTGATGATAAGATAGAAAAAATCCTAGCAGTAGAAAAAGAACAAAAAGAACAGCTTGCTATTTTAAGGGAAAAACGCCAATTGTTCAAAAAAGCAACTCTTGAACTTAATATAGCAATAAGAGAAGATACTAACAACTCTATTAATCTTAACACGTTAAAAGAAGAACAAACAAAGCTAAATGAAGAGCTTGAAAAACTTAAAGCGAAAAGCGCAGGAATGAAGGAATTCGTTGCTGGCGATATTGCGGTTAAACGTTTGCTCGAAAACAAGAACATTCGCGGAATTCATGGCACTCTATCACAACTTGGCCAGGTTAACTCAAAATTTGCACAAGCATTAGAAGTAGCAGCAGGTTCTAAAATAAAAAGTCTTGTTGTTGATAACGATGCAACAGCCGCCCGCTGTATTAAGTATCTAAAAGAAAATAAACTTGGTGTTGCAACATTTCTTCCATTAAACAAGATCAAGCCTGTTTTTATTAAACCTGAAACAAAAAACCTTGCCAAAAATAAGGGATGTCATGGTCTTGCTCTAGGTTTAATCAAATTCGATAATAAATACAAGAATGTATTCTCACACGTCTTTGGTGAAACCCTTGTTGTTGACAATATAAATGTTGCTAGACGTTTAGGAATTGGAACAGCAAAGATGGTGACCTTAGATGGCGATATTTCTGAGCTGAGCGGAGTAATGAAAGGTGGCTACAGACAGCTTAAAAAAACAGGGTACGCTTTTCAAGAAAAAGAGCTGCAGAATAATATCGATGAGATCACAGCAAACATTGCAAAAATAAGTTCTAAACTAACAGTTATTGAATCAACTAAGAAAGAAAATGAAGAAAAGATAATGCGCCTACGTGAACTCAAAGCGGAATTAGAAGGTGAGATTATTAAGCTGGAAAAATCTTTACATTTAGACTCAGGTGATGTTGATTCAGATAAGGATCAGAAAAAAAATCTACAGAAGCAGCTGGCAGAGAAAGAAAAGGAAGTTGATACTCTTATCTCAAACATTTCAGAAGAAAACAAAAAACTTGCTAGGCTCAAGATAAAGAAACAGGAGTTGCGTGAGAAGATCAATTTACTACGCCACCCAGCAAAGATTGCAGAGCTGAATGCCTTTGAACAAAAGAAGAGAGAGATTGCAGAACAACTAACAACTCTAAACAATGAAGCTAAAGGAGATGAGATGATGCTTCAAAACATACTATTGCCTGAGAATGATAATATCAATAAGGTTCTAAAACAACTTGAAAAAGAAAAAATCAACTTTGAATCCGATATAAGGAAACTGAAAAAAGAAATAGAAGTAATGTCGAAACAGCTAATAGAAAAAGAAAAACAAGAGAAAGACTTTTACAATCAGTTCAAAACGCTGTTTAGTTCACGTCAAAAGTTGAACGATGAAATCCAAGAGTATGAAAAATCAGTAATACAGAGAGAGGAACGAATCATTTCTATCGAGGAGAAGAGTGGCGCTGTTAATGAGGAAATAGGAAGATTACTTGCAGAGATATCAGCTCTACAAGATGAGTTTAAACGTTACGAAGGAGCAGAAATTCAAGAAGATCTGTCAGAGTCGCAGTTAAAGAGACGGATATCTGATTTTGAAAAATTGGTAGATAATCTTGGCAGTATTAACATGCGCGCTTTAGAAGTATATGATAATGCTGAGCGAGAATATCGAAATCTATTAGAAAAACGAGAAACTTTGAATAAAGAAAGAAATGACGTGCTTGCAATGATTGATGAGATAGAGGGAAAAAAGAAAGAACTTTTCACTGCTACATTTGAACAAGTTAATAAAAATTTCCAGAGATTCTTTGAAGCTCTAACAACTAAAGGTAGTGCATTCTTAAAGTTAGACAACTTAGATAATCCATTTGATGGGGGTGTTAACATAAAGGTTCATCTTTCCGGTACAAAATTCTTAGATGTCCGTTCATTATCAGGAGGTGAAAAGACGTTAACAGCGCTAGCATTTATCTTCGCGATCCAAGAATATGATCCTCACACTTTCTATGTGCTAGATGAAGTTGATGCTGCTTTAGATAAGCATAACTCACAGAAGCTATCAGAACTTATAAAGAAATATTCAGAAAAAGCTCAATATATTGTTATAAGCCATAACGATGGTATAATTGCAGAAGCTGATCGATTATATGGTGTTAGCATGAACGAGCATGGCATGAGCAAGATCGTCAGCTTGAAGATATAAAAGACTATTATAAAAGACTATTATTAATACTCCATAAGTATCCTTTTAATTTTCCTGTAAGTTGTGGTCCATGTAAATCTCTTCTCAACAGTGAATCTTCCAGATTCTGCAATATCTTTCCTTTCGTTTGGATCGTTTATAAGAATTTCCAGTCTTTTCTTAAGAACATAAACACTCCTTTTAGGGAAAATCATCGCATTAAATTTGTTCTTTAAGTACGATGCAAATCCAACAGGTGTCACCACAACTGGAACCTGGCAAGACATTGCTTCTAATATGGTTAAACCTGTAGTTTCGGTCAATGACGGCAAAACAAATATATCCATTGCATGATAATAATCAACAACATTTTTCACAAAACCTGTAATCCTGGTGTTAGGAACTTTACCGATAGCTTCTTTAATATCTTTCTCTCCTTCTCCTACAACGAGCAGGAACAAGTTTTTATATTTTTTGTTAAGGTCTCTAAAAGCTTCTATAAGAGTATCGAGACCTTTTTCCTTGCTAATCCTACCACAATAACCAATCACAATCCTGCTTGGGTCTATGCCAACAGCCTTTTTTGCAGATTCTATATCCTTTGTAGGAGTAAACTCATCGACATCGATACCAAGAGGCGCTTGAACAATATCTGATTTTATCTTAATGCTCCTAAGAATAGTTTCGATTTCCTTACTAGGAATAATAACCTTATTACAAAGGTTGCTGAAAAATCGCGCATAGTTCTTAGTGAAACATTTTAAAAAGAGTTTCCACCACTTAGGACCGTGAGCTACATGGGCTAGTTGTTCCCAACCAATCTGGTGCATGTACATCACAACAGGCTTTCTAAGCAGTTTACTTATCAGAATAGTTGCTCCTCCAATTAAAGGCCCGGACTGCACAAACACAACATCTGCCTTTTCGATAATACGCCACATCCGACAGAATCTAGGAATAGGGGTTGGATAGCCAGCAGCCTTAATCAGCCTACACACTGGCATCTTTATTATGGGTATCCCTTCCCAGACCTCCTTCTTTGTTTTATCATATGAAGGAGCGATTATGGTTATCAGAAAATCATTCTTAAGCCTAGGTACGATCTCACCAATGAATCTAGTAACTCCGTCATACATCGGAAAAAATGTATCGGATGCAATAACTAATCGTTTCATTTTGAACCATTTTATTCTTATTCATTTAATTTTCAGGCATTCATTTAATCTTTAGGAAGACCTCTGCAAATTTATAACCATAGTATATACCATTAAGTATTGCTCTAAGATATATAAGAGGGGTTAACAAGATTATTGCATTGGCTTTCTGGCTTTTGAATATTTTAATTGCTTTGATTTTATCTTTAAACTCTTTGCTGATATCAACAACTAACTTTGGTTGATTTCTACTGCGGATATTAAATGGATTCCATATATCAAAGCTATACAAGTCACATTTATATTTCATTTTATGTAAGGTTTCTGAAACAATTCTGTGAACAGCCCTATGATCCGGAAAAGGATCGTCTTTTGAATGCGTGAATATTTTCTTTGGTTTATTTTGCTCAACAATTTTCCTTATACTCTTTGCAACAAATGGTTTTTTTACACCACTTTGCAATGTTCCATCTTTTAGGCCAAGAAAGACATGCTCTTCGCACCCAATGATTTTTCCAGCTCTTCTACACTCTTGGACACGGGTTTTAGCAATAAACTTTTTCTTTTGCCAAGGGTGACTACCTTCCCCGTATGAAAATATTATTGCGAGTGATGTGAGTCCTTTCTTTTTATAGTGTGCAATAGCTCCACCTGCACCAATAACTTCATCATCAGGGTGTGCACAGAATATGAGAATTTTTTTTGCCTTTTTCTTTGTCTTTCTTGTTTTTTTAGTATTTTTTGATTTAGCCATTAACAATACCTCTTTTAGGCAAAAAATTTCATTTTTTACTCGTTTGTTCTTAAAACTTATATTTTTTTATTATGTATTTTATGTTTATTTATTATGTACTATGTTTTATTGTGTATTTTACTGCGTGTTTTATTATGTGTTTTATCATGTTGTTTTATCATGAATCACTTATTTTGATGATGATCATCTTAAATAATGGAAATTAAAGCAGCTGCCTTATTTATCTGTATTTAAACAAAGATACTCATTATTTGGTGCTATGAGTGGGATATTTATAAACTTTGTGCCCTTTGATTTTTATGTCACACTCGTCACACTAAAATTTATATTTTCTGAAATCTTAGGGTTAATTAATTGATAAAGGTGTCACAATGGTCTGTTCAGGACACTTAGGACTTGTAATTACTGCGTATGGCAGAGTTAGTTATAGACCTTTCAAACAATACAAGCAGTACGATCCATTTGCTGTTACAGCTGGCAGAGAACTCTATAATAGCTCTGATTATCGCTCTCGTTACTCCTCTAACTATTCTCTAAAAACCAAAGAATTATTCAGCAAGCAATATACGACAAACACTACAAACACTACACCAAACATAACATCAATGTACTACGAAAATAACACTCCATTAAGATCAGTAGGTGACTCTAAAATGCTGAGTGAATTTTATCTACCAGACAAAAATAAAGAAACACTGATTATTACACCAGAACAATCAGCGACAACAGAAACACAAAAGTTCGCTGCTATAGATAATGCTGTTGTAGTTGCGCACCAAACATTGCCAGAAGCTGCAACAACGAAAGCTTTTGCAGATGCGATTCCAAAGACAACACCTATACAAATAACAACGCCACAATACACACTGAGTTTAAACTACTTAATCCAACCAAAACAAAGTATCCAAGAAGAACGCTCAGAGTTAGCAGGTAAGATCCTAAAGGAACTAAACAAACTGGGGGTAGACGAATTCAAGAACTATGAGAAATTCAAAGAAAAAAAACAAATGATGTTGAGGTATATATAAAATGTGTACTGAAAAAGATGCTGAAGAAAAAATCAAGCAAGCAAAAGCGGAAAAAGATCCAAAAAAAGCAAAAGAGCTTTTCCTGAAAGCAGGCGAGATTTACATCTCGCTTTCTGTGAGCAATAATACTCGCGAAAGAGAACTAATGGATAAGGCGAAACAATGTTATAATAAAGCCAAAGATATTTCTGTTGATAGCAAACTTAATAGCAAATTCTTGACAGATAACAAAAAAGAAAATATCCGGACACAAACAAGAAAAACCAAATTATGTTTTAAGGATATAGGAGGTTTAGAGCAGCTTAAGGATGAGATTAGATTCAAGATCATCAAACCCTTTCTTTATCCAGAAATATATGAACATTATGGGAAAAGGATAGGTGGTGGTATCTTGATGTATGGTCCACCAGGCTGTGGTAAGTCTTTGATAGCAGAAGCCACAGCTGGAGAAGCAAATGCAACATTTTTTCATGTAAAAGCTTCAGACATAAAGAGTAAGTATGTTGGTGAAGCTGAAAGGAACATAGCAGCATTATTTGAAGAGGCAAGAAAGAATCAGCCAGCGATTATTTTTTTTGATGAATTTGAAACATTAGGGGGTGATAGGAGCCAAACACCAGTAAATGAGCGTGGTGCGATTACACAACTATTGGCAGAGATGGATGGTTTCGGAACAAAAGATCAGAAAATATTACTATTGGCAGCCACGAATGAACCTTGGAATATTGACTTAGCATTAAGAAGAGAGGGCAGATTTGGCCAAACGATCTTTGTGCCGCTTCCGGATAATGACGCTAGGAAGGAAATATTCAAGATACATCTAAAGGGAAAGCCATTAGACACAAATATAAACGGAAAAAAACTCCTAGAGTTAACAAAAAACTTTTCCGGTGCTGATATAAAGGCAGTGTGTGAAGCTGCAACAGAGATACCATTAAAGGAATATTTCAAAACGAATGTAAAACGGAAGATCCAAGAACAGGATTTTGTAGCAGCTATTGAAAAGCACGAATCTATTATAAAATCATGGTTTGCTAAAGCAATAGAAGAGCTAAAGACTAAAAACAGACTTAATTATTTTGAAGAGTTGATCCCTGCTGCGGAAAAAATATTGGGAGAAAATATTATGATAAAAAGTAAGGTTGTTGGTTGATTGGTTGAGTTGGTTGAGTTATGGCTTATGTGTTGCAATGTTCCAGAGTCTGTCAAAAACTTCTTCAAATGTTTTTGCAAATATCTTATCTTTTATCAAGAAGCCATGAGGTTTTTTACTTATAGCATATTGCATAAAGAAATTATCTTTAACTATGCCCCATTCAGCATCATTTTTTAAATCTAGAAACTTTATAATTGTGCGTTTAAATTCTCTCTTTCTTTTTTTTGCTAACTCTAAGTCCTCCTTTGGATATATTAGCCATTCCTCTACTTTCTTCTTTTGTCTTGACCTATGGTGTTCAGTATAAAAACCAACCAATCTCTCGTAACTTCCCTTTTTGGCTGTATGAATTTTTATTATATTTTCTTTGCTCATGATAGAATTTATTTCATACCACATTGATTTCAGTCCGCTTATACCTTGGTAGTATTTATAATTAGAGTATGGTTCTTCTTTAACCTTTCTTTTTTTAAGGCTATGTATAAGCTCAGCTATCTCTCTTCTTTCTCTATCAAGATTTTTTTGTTTTTCAAGAAATAACTCATTTAACACTTCTGGCGGTGAAGGTATAAAAACTTTTATATTATTTTCAACACGATAACTAACAATACCTTTCTTCATCAGGGAATCTAGAATGTTATATATATTAGAACTTGCTATCTTAGTGAACCTGCATAAAGCCCCTGCTTTGGCTTCTTGCAATTCCAACAATGCAACATAAACCCTGGATTCTTGTCTTGTTAACCCAACTTTTTCAAGGATCGGCTCAATTTTTTTCATACTACTATATGCATATAGTAGCAAATATTTAAATGTTTCTTCTTTGGTTATCACTATTAGCCGGTGACGATAGATTACTGGTTGAGGTGTAAAAATGAAAAACATACATGTAGTACTTGTGTTAGTTATAATTGGAGCTATTTTGTTGTCTGCTTGTACTACAACGCATACTTTAAATAGTCAAGAAACAATAAAAACATTAAAAATTGGAATAATCACACCCTTAACAGGGTGGGGTGCGTATTGGGGTGTTCCTGTTATAAACGGAGCAGAGATTGCAAAAGATAAAATAAGTTCAGAAGGTATGAAACTAGATTTATATATTGAAGATAGCAAGGCTAATGGAAAAGAAACCGTAATGGCGGCAAAGAAACTTATAAACATAGACAAAATAGACGCTGCAATAGTTGATTTCTCAATGCCATCATTAGCAGTTGCGCCTGTTTTTAAAGATGAAAAAACACCTTTTGTATATGTGGGATATGTAAAATCTATACTAGAAGAAAACGACTACGCATTCAAATCATTTTTGGATGTAGAGTCTGATTGCAAGAAAATGGTTAGATATGCAAAAGTCAATAATAAAACTAAAAAACTAGGAGCTATCCTAGCTCAGACAGAGTATAGCCATCTTTGTTTAAAGGGTGCAAAGGAAATCGAGCCGAACATAAATGAATACTGGTACAATTTTGGAGATACGGATTTTAAACCATTATTCACAAAAGCAAAAGATGACGGCGTAGATACAATAATCATAGTTGGATGGACAGATGAGTTTGTACCGTTCTTCCAGCAAATGGTTGAGATGGATATTGATTTTAATATTTTATGTGGATCAGGTTCAGAGTGTGTGCCTAATGAAGTTTTAAAAAACATACCTGAAGAAACACTACAGAGGATAATAACCTTTGATTTATATGGTTTGGAAGATACAGACTTTGCAAAAAAATACAATGAGAAGCATCCTAATGCATCTAAAGCAGATTTGGTTGCTGCAGCATATGGTTATGACGAAGTAATAATTTTAGCAGAAGCAGCAAAGCACTGTAACCCTGTAACTAAAGATTGTATCAAAGAACATCTACTAACTATTAAGGATTACCCTACTGCTTTGAATAGCAACGGATTTAAGGATAGGGTGCTACAAATTAAAACAAAATTATACAATGTAAAAGATAGAAAATTATCTGTATTAGAATAATTTTTTTAATATTTTTATATTTTTTAAATTACTTTTTAGTTTTTAAATTATTTTTTAGCTAAATATTTTTTTTCTAAATATTTTTTTTAATTCTCGTAGATGTGTGGACCGTATGCGGCGGCCGGGACATTCGTAAGAAAAGCCATGACCCTTCGAAATTCGAATTTCCGAATGCACGGTCCGAGACATTTCCCGGATAAGCGGCTATCTTCTTATAAGGATTGGAAGGCCGCTGTCATAGCCATTAGACCACCGCCGCACAGATAATTAAAAAAAACATACAATATTTAAACATTACTCAAATATTATCTTCAATTAGTTTGACAAACCTATCAAAGTCCTTTTTCTTTACCACAGCACCACAGGCATGCTCGTGCCCACCACCATAACCCTCTATCTCAGTAAACACTTTTTTTACAATCGGTGGCAACACCACATCCCTTGCCCTCAAACTAGTTTTCATCTCTCCGGCCTTTTCCCTGGCTATTAGGATAACTTTATCTGGAAACAAATATAATAATTCATTTGCAAGTTCCTTTGTAAAACAATGTTTTATCTCTTTGTATGGGAACACAAGTATTTTTTTCCCTTTTTTTGATTTTAGTATTCTTCTAAGCAGAATTTTGTATTCCTTGTTAATTTTCTCATATCGTCTATAGATATATTTTCCTTGAGCTGTTTCTTGGTTAAGAATTTCGTACGGTGATTTGATTCTTGTGAATATTTTTACACATTTCATCACTTCTGAAATCTTACCTTTAGTCACAAAAGAAGAAATCCTTATTAAATCTCCCAATCTTGTTTTAAACAACGCGTCTTCGGGTTTTTTAATATTTGCAGGTAATAAGTCAGGATATCTTTTCATAAAAGTCTTGGCAAATTTAGGCATAAACCAGTCTCCAACAGTACCAAGCATAGCAATCCATAGCTCTCCTTTGACAGCTAAATAGCAGATATAACTAACAGGAAAATTATCTTTTGGATTTCTGGTACGTGGATTAAAATATTTAACACCTCTTCTTTTCAACGGCCCGTGATGATCTATCCATACAACAGGCACTTTTACAGCATCAATAAACTCCTGATCAACTAATGCTAGGTCTAATATAAATACTTTATCAGCATTGTAGTATTTAACTTTTTTTGCGAATTCTTCCACAATTTTAGGATGACTTTTAACAATAACACCATGACCATCTTTTTTATATCTATACAACAATAAGAATGAAGCCAAACCATCTGGATCGTCGTGGAAAAAGAATATTGGATTTGCACAATTGTCCAGTTCTTTTCTGATCTCCTTTAATTCTTTTCTTGTTAACATAATGTAACCTCAATTAAAAAAAATACAATATCTGTTTAAATCTGTTTAAATTCTTAGGTATTTATAAGTATTTATAAGATTTTGGGTTAAAGGTCAAGTTGTATAGATTCAACATTGTATAGGCTCAATATAATCTCTCTTCCTTTTTAAATAAGGTGATATAAATGAGAAAAGGGTTTTCAAAATTATTTAGAAAGGAAAACCACATAAGGATTTCTTGTAAGACCTTGAAAACGCTAGTAGAAGAAATATCAAAAAGATAACCCCAAGGATAAGAGCAGAAACAAAAACCCATACAGAGTAGATGTATACAGTAGATGTATACACAGTTAGATCAAAGATTTGTTAGAATTTGATGAGTTAAAACAAAAAATAGAATAGCATTAACATCTTTTATTCAACATCGCTTAGAATGATATTTTCTAAATCCTTAAAATTAATCTCTTAAAATTATATACCTTATATTTTTCTAAAAAATCTGAAAATAGAAAATATATAGCAAATGTTATATTGCCCCAGAAAAATAAACAAAAATTTATCTCTATTGATACCTTATACAAACCCAAACAACGAGTTATCATAAAAGTTTTATAAGAAGTTATTGAAGTTATTGTTATTTTACTTGAAGAGTCATAGTAATTATGTATATTTATAATTATTTATTTTATTGTATCCGTACCACTACTGCACCTTTAACAGATTCTTCTACAAGCCAGTTAACATCTAACCTTTCTTCTTGCTTTTTGATTGCTGTTAACTTTGCTTTTGTTACAGGTTTTTTTGGTAAGTACTTACAGCGCCAATTAGCTTCAGTAGAGATACTATAAGTGCCAATTCTTTTAGCAATCTGTATTGTCTCTTCTTTATCGTAGCTTAGCAATGGTCTTAAAACAACTAATTTGCTAGCATCATCAAGCACAACAAGGTTATCTAATGTTTGACTAGCAACCTGGCCGAGACTCTCACCAGTTATAAGAAAACTGCAATTCTCTCTCTCAGCAATCTTATTAGTGATTCTATACATCATTCTTTTGCAGATAACACAAGTAAATCTTCTGTTTATTTTCTCTATGATGTTCGTAATAAAGGAACTGTGCTTCACCACATATAATTTTTTTACGCCAATTATCTTACATAACCTTTTAACTTTACTAGCTGAGCCAACCTCGTTATCGAAATGCAATCCAATTATATCTAGTTTTTTTTTCATCAACCAGCCTGCAACAGGACTATCAATCCCTTGGCTTATTAACAACATAGCTTTCTTTTTTCCTTCCTTTTTTCCTTTCTTTTTCTTTTTTCTTTTCTTTTTCACTTTCTTTTTCCTTTTTTTCCTTTTTTTTAAATTTCATTCTTTTGTAAACCACATTAATATTGCTCCCAAGCCAGCAATCACAAACAGGATTGTGAATGCTAGTTTCATCTCAATATACAAGAATGCTAGTATCGCAATGAGCAGAGTAAGAATCCTTCCGCAGTTAAGGGTTATAGCTCTGAATATCAAATATTCCGGTTCTCTACTAGCTCGTTTGTACATGCTTGCATGAAAAGGTACTATTAAAAAAGCAAAAGTTAAACCACCTAATATTGTTGTAGCATAGAATCCATACACATTTGCAAATAAGGCTCTTGTGCCTGTAATAATTCCATTGCTAATTGTGCCAAATGTAAGAAATTTTTGTCTGTTTTTTCTTTTATCGCTCTTTTTTCCAATATAAAACATCACAGCTGCCATAACTAAGTTAGCTGCCGAAAAGATCAGGCCCACAGAAGCAACACCAATCTTTGAGATGAATATAAACAATGGCCATAGAACTTCCACAGGTGCAATCCTAATTCCTTCACCAAGATGTGCAATAAATTTATTTGTGTTTTTTCTTAAAAACAAATACTTTAGTTTGAATTTTATAGGTCTATGAACCTCATTAGAGAAAAACAGGGGTATGGTGGACACAAGCAACAGCAAACTAGCAATAACGAATGTCGCATGAAAAGAAATTGAAGCTAAAACTCCTCCAACAACAGGTCCCAATACGCTCAAAACAGTGGTGATTGCTTTTAATAGTCCAACCTGAGTTCCTCTTTTACTCTTTCTTGTGAATTTTGAAAAATCAAAGTGAAATGCCATCCAAAATAGCAGAGCTGAACAAGAACCAACAAATGCAAATATTGCTAATATCGCTGGCATAGGCAAAGACCATGGAACTTTATCAATGGAATAAAACAGCATGTAGAGTAAGACCATGCATGGCATGCTAGCTAAAATAGAATGTTTAAACCCAATCTTATTTGCAAATAGGGATATTGGATAATTAAGGAACAATGCGTATGTATAAAAGAATACATAGTATAATACAATGTGTATTAAAGAAATACCAAGTTTATATAGGTATATAGGAATAAACAAGTTAATCATAGAAATAGCAAATGTTCTGATTGCAATCGTTATGTATATCTCATTTAATTCGCGTTCCCTTAAATACTTGTACTCATGTCCATGAAAATTCGGCATCTTTCACTCTTTTATATTTTTGGTTTAACTATTTTTGGTTTAACTTTGCTTTACTTTCAGACAACAAAAAACAACAAAAAGAAAGTTTTTTATATGCTTTTTGATTTTTTATAAAGAGATGGTAAAAATAAAAACAAAAGCTATGATTGTCTTGCTGATTTTGCTGACGATAGCTGTGTTACTTTTAACAGGCTGTGTGAAGTTACAAAACTTTGGTTCTTGTTCAGCAGGAGACAAAGATTGTCAGCAACCATTTCTCATGAGCTTTAGCGTATGTCATCCGGCACAATTACAAATCAATAAAGTTTCTAATTTATACGATCTTTCTATGATTGTGAAGTCAAAAGGTCTAAAGAGAGACGCTTGTAAGGTAGAGCTTATTATTATAGATTTAGATCTACATAAGTTCGATGCAGCAGTAAAAGCAGAGATAACAAAAAATCCAGAGATAAAAGAGCAGATTGAACAAAATGCAGCAGCTGCAAAAGAAAAATTAGAAGACATCATGAATAATAAGATTAGTTGTAAGATCCCTCTTACAGAACTACAGCAGATAAATGACATTGAGCAGCTAAATTTCTATTCTCATTATTGTAAGGGAGAACTAATCACTGCACAGTAAAACATTTGCCAATAGATCTAATGCCAGTAAATTTAACTAGTAATTTCTAGTGATGATTCCTTGTTTTGTGATTTCAGAATAAAAGAAGGAAAAACAGACAACCAAATCACACGCAATAACAAATCACACGCAATAGCAACAAAACAAAACCAGCCAACAGTCAAAACCAAAAGTTTTATATATAATTTCTTTAACAACCAATAATATGCTACCACTTCACAATAGTCAAATATTGCAGATGTTGGATGGGTCAAAAGGTTTAGTGCTAAGTATGCCTAAGGGAATAAAGTATGTGATTAGGGTTTGCCCTGATCAAGAAATCCACATCTACCAGCTTGAGAAAAAAAGACACGATTATAATAAAGCCCTGGCAGCTGCAGTTATACCATTAACACTAGCAGCATATCTTGCAGCAACAAGAACAGACCAAAAAAATATAACACAATCTACAGCAAAAACATACATACAAAATATAACAAATATAACAAATAATAAAGTGCATCAAGATTTTTCAACAGAAAAATCAGAAACTATTATCAGAACACTTAACGAGCCGGAAATAAGTGATTTTCTTAATGAAAAAATAAAACTTAATAAAGAACCAACTCCATTAGAGTTTCATTTAACATATTATGATGCTTATGATCCAACACAAAATGGTAAAACAATCGATAGCATTAATCTAGGCAGAATGAAATGTGGTAGATTTGCAAGAGAACATCTAACCGTGGCTGTACCGAGGGAGCATCTAGGAAGTATTTTCTATATTCCTGCCCTTTCTGATACTAAAGGGAAGGGATTTGTTCTTGGTTGTGATACAGGCAGTGCTATAAGCAAAAATGAGATGGATATTTTCACAACCGACCCGAAGATTAAAAAAAGAATTGGCAGCTCGATGCAAAAAATTTATCATCTTGGTGTGATGCCTCAGTTTATCAGGTATAAAGAAGTTGACGATATTAGTGATTTCGAGGCAGTAATCCCTGATCTTGAATTGATATATAAAAATTTAAAAATATAATGGCATTAGGCATTAATCAGAAAGGCATTAGACATTAATCAGAAAGCTTTAGTGTCCTTTTACTTGACTCGTCTCAACATATGTCAACATAAATTTAATATATTCTTATACTCTAGCATATAGTATGAAGATTCCTTGTATACAATGTAAAGGGCGCTACCCAAAGCAAGCTTGTGGGCGAGACTTCTGTCCAATAGTTGTTAGAGCTGAAACTTTAGTAAAGTCAAGACAATTTAAAGCAACAGATTTCAGCTCAGTTAGTCCTACAGTATTTGTTGGAAGATATGGTTATCCCTACGTAAATGTTGGTGTGATGGCTCCACAGGAGCTGACAAGACCATCAGACACATTAGATAATCCTAGTATGTGGGCTAATGAAGGTTATGACATTCGTGAACTCATAGAAATAAGATCTAGTTTAATCAATTCCCGCTTTAAGCAAAACATACGGCAATTCGACAATCGCTTTTTAGAATTGGGTCAAGAGATAGGAATGGCAAGTAAACCTGTTGGTGTAGAATTAAAACTAAAAGATAAACCCAAATTTAGATTAAACACAGCTCACATCGAAGCTCCTCATGGTCCAAACGCAAAATTACAGCAGTTGGAATTGACAAGCAATCCAAAGGTACATACTAAAGTTGACAAGGTTGTCAGTGATGTTGATTTAAAGACAGCAGACGCAATATACTATCTATTTAAGTCTGGCTTTGATGAAAATTTTTTGAGTAAAATGTTGAGTATAGGTAATCTTGGTGTTAAAACACAACGTAGATTAGTCCCAACAATGTGGTCGATCACAGCATGTGACGACACAATTGCAAAAAATATTATGAAAAAAATTAAAGACTATAAGGAATTGGATACCTATACAGCTTTTTTCGGTGGTTACCTTGGTAATTACTATCTGATTCTTTGCTACCCTGAAGTATGGAGTTATGAGTTATTCGAAACATATGCACCTGGCGCTAGCTGGAACAAAACTAACGAACTAGCATTTACAACAGATTATGAACCTTATTCTGGCAGAAAAACTTACGCAGAGAATTGTGCAGGAGGCTTTTATGCAACACGTATTGGTATAGTCGAGCATTTAGCAAAACTAAAAAGACAGGCTTCTGTACTAGCTTTACGTTTCATCACAGGGGAATATGCTGCACCATTAGGTGTCTGGGTTGTACGAGAAGCCACAAGAAAAGCAATGAAAGCTAAACCAATAGTGTTTGCTTCAAAAGAACTCATGCATCTTTATGCTGAAAAACTCGTCAAAAAAAAATTCAACTATGATATAAACAACTTACTAAGAAACAGTGTTCTTCTAAAGAATCTTAAACACCAAAGAAAGCTTAGTAGTTTTATCTAAACTCTTCCAATTCTTCTTTATAAATATTGATAACTCTGTTCTTCAGTTCACGGGGAATATCAGGTGTATCATAAACAGAGAAATATTTTTTATACAATTCATCTTCTCGATTCTTAGCTTCGTCTAAAAACTTTCTCTTAAACAGATCAATCAGATAACCTTTATGTCCATTCTTATAAGCCATATAAAATCCAAGCATTTGCTGTTCGATTGCAACGTCTGTATAATCATCTGCATCGACATCCTTACTCTTCCTATCAAACAAAGTATAAAATTTTTTATGTTTTTTATCAAGGAACTTACTCCTAAGGCCAACTAATTTTGGATCGATACCTAAAGCCAAAAGATAAATACTTGTTCTTGTACAGCTGCTGCACTCATGACACCATCTTTTTTCATCATTTACATCTAGACAACAACAACTGCTGTTATACTTTGCAATTTCAGGGTATCTGCTGAACAGAACTTTAGTAATCGCAATATTATATAACGGTCTTATCAGAGAATAAACGCCCGTCTGGTTGCTAGTCAGTAATTTAGCCATCCTATTATGTTCTGTAGTCGCTTCTATTGTCTGATCTGTAGACGGATTCACAACATAACCATGCTTTGTCTCAAATGAACTGCTCATATCTGCTTGGTTACCAATAAAAATATACTTGGCTTTATAGCTATGTGCAACAGGTAAAGAAGCAAACACAAAGCTTGTCACCAAGTGCATGTAGTTTATACATGTTTCTTGACTATCCCATGTTTCAAAATCATTCAGTATCTCTAGTTCATTTTTAATCTCAACAAAATCAAGACCAAGGTCACGGGCAGTTGCTTTGCTATACTCAATCTTTAGTTTATTCTCTGATGGTGAAACCATGTCATTCACATAAATTATTACAGGTTTTAACCCAAGCTCATTTGCAACTCCTAATGTAAGCTGACTATCTTTACCAATAGAATATGCCACAACCGCTCTATTCTTCATCTTATGTTTATATTTAGGAATCTGTTTTATCTTGAAATTAGCAAAAGAATAATTAATGTTAACAAATCTTCTATAAAACTCTTTTGCATTTTCACTAAAGTCTGTGTAAGCAGAAGGGATACCTTCATAGATTATTTTATCAAAACTAGACTTAAAAAAAGGATAAGATGTATTATACCTTAATGAATTAACACGTGGATTAACAAAAGGAAGAACCAATGTTGATAAATAGGCGAAGTTATCAAACCAACTTTTTTTTATAGCCGTTGGATATTTTTGGAAAATTTTTTTTGGATATTTCAGATTATATATTCTATTCTCGAATTTAACTCTAATACCATCTTTTTGCAAACTAAACAAGATATCCATATGATTTTTATTTTTTTGTTTTATTTAAATTTAATTGTGATGAAGAATAATTAACTTATACATAACTTATACATCTTATACATTGATTTATAAGTTTTCATCTAAGTAATTCTCAATCATTTCTTTTTACGTGAACAAATTCTCCTAAATCCTTTTGCTCTCCTTTAAAGAAATCAGTTATTTTTCTCAAATAATTTTTGCTAATCTTCAAATCAATGTCGTCAGGAAAACATCTGACGTAATTAGGCCATGCGTAACGCTCGTCCAAAAAAACAATCGCCCCTTTATCTTCGCTGCTTCTGATACATCTTCCTGCAGATTGCAACGCTTTAGAAAAAGCTGGAAACACATAACCATAGTCCCACCCCTTACCGAATTTCTTATCGTAATATTCTATCAACTTCTTCGTTTCAAGATCCGGCCGTTGTAAAGGTAGTCCGACAACAATAACTGCTTTTAATAAGTCTCCAGGGAGATCTATACCCTCTGAGAAATTTCCACCAATAACCGCCAGAAGAACAGCACCAGTGTCTTGATACTCCTTAAAACCGTCGAGCATGCTTATTTTGTCTTGTTTAGTCATTTTCTGATGCTCTTCAAACGTTGTTTTTTCACAAAGATTAACAAAGAACTTATTAACAGCATTCAATAAATAGTAACTTGGAAAAAAAATAGCACAATTCCCATTGATATTGTTCACAATATCTGAACATACTTTTGCAATATCCTTAAATTGTTGCTCATTTCTCATTGTAAACTTGGTTGTTGTCTTTGGCACTATTAAGTTAAGCCTGTTCTTTTTTGGAAATGGGTTGTCAAATTCTGCTAATTCAGCTTCTTCAAAGCCAAGTAACTCTTTATACATATCTGTTGGCATTAATGTGCCACTCATCATTATAACAGAGTGAGCTTGGTCAATCACGTGTTTTGTTGCTAAGCTAGGATCAAGACAACGATAGCTAAGAACAACCCTTTTTTCATCTTTGCTGATTATTCTGACAAAACCATCGTCTGGGCCAAGCCATTGTTCAAGAAAAGCAGCAACAAAACCGATTGCGCTCTGTTTTTGGATTTCTCTTATTTCGTCAGCAACAAACTCAAGATCCGCAATCAACTGTTCATAATCGATATCCAATATCTTCATTTTATTCAAGAAGTCTTCCTTTTTCACATACTTTTCATTTTCGACATCCTCTGCCATACTTATAATAATCTCTTTTATATTCTTCAATATTTCAGCAGATTCTTCAAACCTCATTTTTTGCGCTTCCTTAATCGCACGTTCTAATATAATATTACTCATCTTCGCTGTCATTAAATCGCGAATACGTGCTGGCAGATTATGTCCTTCATCAATGATAACAATGAATTCATTTAAACTTTTATTGATCTTGTTGAGGAATCTATTGCTGATGTTAGGATGGAATACATAATAATAGTCTGCAATTATAACCTTAGATCTCTTTGCTAGAGCAATTGATATTTCATAAGGACAAAGTTTTTTATCTTTAGCATACTCAACAACATTTTCTGATGAAAGTGGACTAAGTTTTTCCAGTTGTTCAACAAGCAGCTTTGCTTTAAGCGTTAGATCTCCTTTCTTCGTATTTAAATAAAAGTTACATTTGTTATCTTCGCGAACCTTTCTACAATACTCATTAAACTCAGAACTTCTTAGTGTTGCAACACCTGGCTGCACACAAAGCCACTTCTTTCCAACCATACTAGTTACAACAATGTCTTGCTTAAATTTTTCTTTTATCAACTTTAGTGTTTCTAATGCAATCAGATGTTGTGTGTGTCTTGATGTTAGAAATAAAATAGACATGTCATTCCTTATTGCATAGTCCAATGCAGGTGCTAGCGTTGCAACTGTTTTTCCTAAACCCGTAGGAGCGTGTGCAATCAGATTTGAGTTGCGGTTGATAACATCTTCAACCAATTTTATTAATTTGTCCTGTTCCTTTCTAACATTTTTGTAAGGAAATAACATCTTTATGTTTTTCAATTTGACCAACTTATTTAAGATTATCGCGAAGGCTATATTGCATTCTCCAATATATACATCGTAGTAATAGTAACTTTACTCACTAATAAATAGAAACATTTAAATATTACTAGTTGATTTCATTATATATACTAAATCATATACGAATTATTATATATATCGAATAGGGGGTTATAATGATGATGAAGAACAAAGCAATCTTTAATGTTTTTTTCCGAGAAAAGCCAGCTATGATGTTAGTTCAGCTAAAGAATGCAAAAGCATCGATTTATGCAAGCTCTCTTGCTAAAAGCATCGATTGTACCTATTCACATGTTGTTAAGATTCTACAGCAAATGGAGAAGTCTCAGTTGATCAACTTTGACAAGCAAGGGAGGCTCAAACTTTTATCCTTGACAGATAAGGGTGAAGAGATAGCAAACAAAATTGAGCAGATAAGAGCGATGTTATAGATAAATTTTTTATTAAATAAAATATTTTTTATTAAATAAATTTTATATTATTTCTATGTTTCTATATTTTTGTTTCTATATTTTAACATTAAATTTGTTTTGAGAAATTGAATTTTAAATTGAATTTTTTATCATTAAAAATATTTTATGATTTCTTCAGTTTAACATTGTTTACCACAACTTTTAAATAGCAATCCTCATAAACTAGAGTCATGAAATATTTAAAAGGAGGTGTTAACTACATAAGGCTATATGCTGCAGAGATTCTAATAATTATTTTAATTCTTCTAAATATATTTGATTTTCTTGAGCTTCTCCCTGCAGAAGTAAGCTACATAAAAAAAATAATCTCTTATACAGCGTTATTTTACCTTTTATATAAAATCAGTATAACTAAGATATTCTTTAATAATGAAAACAAAAATTTAGACTTCTTAATGATCTTTACTTATTTTCTATTCGCGTTTTATAAATTCATAGGTTCTATAGGAAAACTTACTTTAAAAATAACGCCATACATTGTTGAGCAGGTTCCTCTTGGTGTAAAAGCAGCAGTTCAGTACATTCCTTCTACTGTTTCTCCTACGAACCTTAGCTATGTTATATCTACTAATGTAACTAACCTTATTTCTATAACAAATCCCTCAATCTTCATTAAGGTTACAAATGGGATTGAAAGTGCAGTATTACTTCTGAAAGCACGTACAGCAACATTAAACTATTTCTTTTTCCTAATATTAAAATATGCTCAAGTGTATGAAAAAGTACTTTTTATCATAGCAGGGATTTCTATGATCGCATTAGCGTTTTATATAGTAAAGCATCTACCCGCCAAAAAACCAAGTTTGGTTTACTCTATTACAAAAAATATGAAATCATTCCCTAAATTCTGTGTTGTGTATGCTATATTAGTAGGTTTTTACATCATCATTGCTAATCAAGCCTTAGAATGGCTAACAATTGGCATTGATGCTCCATTACTAATGACTGGCATTTTTTTCTTTGCTTATCTAATATGGAAACACAAGGAGCGTTTTAGAGCGAAAAACATTTTATTCAAATTAGGTAGCTGGGGGGATGCTTTTTATGAGAAATTTCTAGAGCTTTTTAAAGATAAAAAAACATTACCCCTTGCATTTTCAGGTATTCTGATTTTATTCATGATTGTGGATGTTGGTTTATTCGTACTTCCTTACACAATAGGCTATGACCGTGGTCCAGATAAAGCGCCAATTCTGATAGATACATTGTATTATGAGAAACTTAATCCTGAGCAACATCAGCCAATATCCAACTTAATAATAAACGATGCTAAGTCAGCAGAGCCGTTGTACAAGAAGATCTTATCGCCAATACTTTACATCTTAAACATAACTGGTTTATTCTTCTTAATGGTTATTCCTGCTGTGATATGGGGTGTTATCTATAAGCGGAAGCACTTTATCGTTCCTAGAAAACTTGTAATTTTATTTTTTGTATCAGTCACTACATTCTTCACAATCCCTGCTTTTGCTATCAGGCAGATCCTAGCAAAGAATCTTGTAGGTGTTGATATAATTTCACATACAATAATCAACCAGAATCTTCTATTGCCATTGTTATACATCGTGATAGCTATCGTTGTTGGTTATTATCTTACAAAACACTTCTACAACGCTGCAATAGTAATCATGACTGCGTTATCAACATTATTTTTTACATATTATGTGTTCATTTATTTTATGAGCATATTAGACTATAATTTATCCGCAATAACAGCAACATTATTAACAAATCCATTCATAACATTTTACTTTATATTATTCTTTTTGATATACGCTGTTTTCTATGTTACTGGCTATCTGAGCTTCATATACGAAGCGTTTATTAAGAGATAGTATTATAGAGAGATAGCCTTACAAAGAGATAATATGAGAAATAGTATTATAGAAGAGATGGTATTATGAAGAGATAGTGTTATAATTTATTAGCAATCTTCCATAAACTATTGAAAAACGCTTTAAATGAAATAGCAACATTCTCATCTTCTATAGTAACTACACTGGGTGTTTTTTCATAACTGAATATCAACACAGTATCACCAAAAATGTCTACAGCATTGGGTGTGATATTTTCTAAGTACCTATTTTCAGTATATTTCATTTTTTTAAATTCATCAATAAATTCACTTTCCTTCTCAGAAAAAAGATTTCTTACTTTTATTCTACGTCTGATTCTTTCTTTTGAGAAATTCAACCAAAATGTGTTTAACGCTTTATTTTGTTTTTTAGATGTTATCCCCATCCCCAATATAACTTCACCTTTTTTCATACAGTCTAATGCGTCATAGACCGCATTCTTAAACCCCTTTAACCCGACATACATTCTAACTGATGGAATCTTTTCTTTCTTTATTCTTAATTTACTTATCTGTGGCAATAATCCCTGAATAGCTTTTTGTTTTAATCTCCATTCATTTTCTTTCTCTTTTGCATAATCTTCTAATCTTTGGAGATTTGTAGCCTGAAAATGTTTGGTGTTATTGGTTATGTTTACACTTACTAGTCCTTTATCTATCAGCTTGTCTAAAGTCTCATATATTTTACCACTAGATATTTTAGCTTGTTTTATTATTGAAGAAACAGTACTATTCCCTATCTTGTTTAATGCTAAATATACGGCAATTTCATTCTTTGTTAATCCAAGATCTTCAAGTATTGGCTTAATCATGGGGATTACCATGGGAGTTAAGTTATTCTTCTAATATATAAATCTTCTTAAATTACATACCACCGAGTGGGAGAAAGAATATTTAAATAATTATTTGTTGCTATTGTTTAATAACACTTGTTGGGTGATACACATGAACAAGATTACACATGCTAAGGTTATAATTACACTGATGGTCATTTTGATAGTTGTGAGTCTGTCTGGTTGTCAAACCCCAGAGGATAACACAATCAAGATAGGCTTTATTGGACCCCTGACAGGTCCAGTTTCAGCAATAGGGATACCCACATTAGAATCTATTGAGCTATCCATAGATCAGATCAATGAAAATGGTGGCATAAAGGGAAGGAGATTACAATTAATAGTTGAAGATGGCGCTTGTAACCCTAAATTAGCACTCACTGCAGCGAATAAACTTATTTATGACAACAATGTTAGTGTAATTATAAATGGAGTTTGTAGCAGCTCTATGTTAGCAATGGCACCACTGACAGAAGAAAATAAAGTTATTCTAATATCGCCAATAGCAGCAAGCCCAGATATAACTAACGCAGGAGATTATGTTTTTAGATTATCTAGCTCTTCTGTCTATTTCGCTAAACAAGCAGCAAAACTTGCAAACATCTTAGGCTATAAAAAAATAGGGGTTATTTATGAAAATAATGCTTACACTATTGGCATGAGAGATGAATTTGAAAGATCGTTAAACGCCTTAGATGGAGAAGTAATTGTTTCGGAAATTTATGAATCTACAGACCAGGACATCAGGACACAAATAATCAAAGTTGCTGCTAAAGAACCTGATGCTATTTTAGTGGTTCCATTATCTGCACCAAAAGCAGTATTAATTGCTACACAAATTAAGGAGTTAGGTATAGATCTGCCTATCTTAGGCGGAGAAACATATGATCTGAATTATGTGTTGAAGAATGGAGGATCTGCTGTTGATGGCATAAAATATGCAAGTTATGGACGTTCAGATAATGACAAAGATTTTATGTACTATAAAAGCTCCTTCAAGGCAAAATATGGTAAGGAGATAGAAGATGATACTTTTGGTGCAAATGCTTACGACACAGCTACCATTATAGCAGAAGCAATGCAACTTTGTGAGGAAAACACAGATTGTATCAGAGATTATCTTTACTCTGTCAAGGATTGGAAAGGAGCTTCAGGTAAAATTTCAATAGACGAAAATGGCGATGTGTTAAGAGAATTTATGTTTTATGAACTCAAAAATGGAAAACGAAATATAATAGGATAGATTTTTTTTACAACTTCTTTTTAAATTCATCCAATTCTTTTAAGAATCTCTTAACAGTATTCAATAAATGCTCTGGCTGAACACGAAGTATCTCACATGCTTTGGCCAAAGCATCGCCCTCATACACCTTAGTGGAACTAAGCTCTAAACTTTCTTCTAGCTTTTTCCCTTTCTTAATAGCTTTCTTAGCTTTCTTCCATTTTGTAAACAATTCTTCAACTCTGTCAGGAACCTGTTTAGCATTAACACCTAAATTAGCTGCAACTTCGTCAAGAATCTTACTTTCTTCCTCTTCTTTTTCAGATGCTGCTCTACCCGCAGTGAAAAACAGTCTGACCACACCATCTTGAATCTTAGTGCTCTTTAGCAATTTTATCTCTCCAACATCCTTAGTATTATTTACATGAGTGCCCCCACACGCTTCAACATCCACTTCTGGAATCTCAACAATTCTTATTTTTTCTCCTGGGACAGCTCCACCTTGATAGATGTTCATGCCAAACCTTCTTTCAGCTTCGTCTCGAGCTAAAAAATACTTATTAACTTCAATTCCTCTTTTTACAATTTTATTTGCTTCAGTCTCTATCTTTTTTAATTCATCTTCGCTTATCGACTGGTAATGGGTTATATCAAGATGTGCTTTTTCTATAGTTTTCTTAGCTCCTGCTTGGTTAATGTGATTGCCTAGAACTTTTCTAGCTGCAGCATTAACAATATGCGTAGCAGTATGATGTTGTGTTAACTGTTTTCTATGTTCATCATCTATATAACATGTCACCTTGTCCCCTTTCTTAAAGTTTGGTTTTTTATCAAGAACATGAACAACAACTCCGTCTTGTTTTATAACATCCACAACATTCCTACCATTTATAGTACCTATATCGTGATCTTGGCCTCCTGAAGTAGGATAAAAAAATGTAAGGTCAAGTATAACAGCGTTATCTTTGACATCCAAAACAGTTGTGTCAAATTCTCTAACTCTGTCATCTTCATAAAACATCAGTTTAGTTTCTGGTAAATCCTTAACGTCAAATCTTTCTTCTCTAACTCTAACTATCTCTTTTTTTTCATGTTTTTTTGCAACTCTCGCGTAGAAATCTTCAGGTATAGAAATTACCTTCCCTTCTGCTCTAGCTTCTTCTGCAACCATTTCAGGGTTGATTCCATTGCTATCGTAAAGTTCTATAAGTTTTTCATCTGAAATTTTAATCTTTTTCTTTATAAGGGTCTGGACTATCTTTCTGGATTTCTCCTTTGTTGTGATATATTTTTTTCTTTCAACTTCTAATATCCTTGCAACATTATCAAGATTCTTCGTCAGTTCGGGAAACAATGGTTTTAGATATGAAGCATGCCATCTAGCTACATCTTCTAAATTGATCTGCCATTTGTACTTATCTATGAAGCCTAAAGCTCTTCTTAGGAGAACCCTTAGGTTATATCCGCCACCGACGTTGCTAGGTAACACACAATCGTTTATAGCAACAAGCAACGATCTAGTGTGTTCTGCAACAGAGAATAATCCTTGTAATGGCAGTATTGTTTTTTTAAGTTCGTCAACCTCAATGTTTATCTTATCTGCAACGAATTTCCAAGTCTTTTCTATATTATCTACTTCATCGATGTTCAAGTAAGATGAGTAAGGTAAAAACTTTTCCATCACATCTTTATTTACTTTTAGATCGGTTATTTTCATAAGCTTTGCAATAACTGTTGGAAATGTGGTCTCATAGCTTGTTGCTTTTCCAAGGGTGAACCATGCGTTCCTTTCGTGACCCATTCCCATATCCAAAACTTTCAGCTTTAATTCTTTATTACCGCGAGGTGTCTGCTGAAACATCATGTAAACCTGATTACCTAGCTCAAGACCGCGGGAATAAAATTCCATCGAAGGCCCAAAATTACCACCACCAGCCCATGCATCTTCGTGATAAGTTATCTCTTCATTTGACAGACCGATTCCTTGCTTTAACCAGTTGTGTATATCGGTAAAGTATTTTTCCTGTTGCCATTCTTCTGGTGGAACAAATGTATGCTGACCAATCATCACAAAGCCAGTGTAATGAGCACCTGTAATGCCTACATTATCGATATCATTAAATCTCAAACAGAACTGCGGTACAACCAAAGGATTGGCAGGTGGTTTTACAACACCATTCACAACATAAGGCTGAAAATCGTAGATACTAGCCTGCACAAAATCTGTATCATCCCTCCAACGAGCTGCAACAGGGTACCTCTCTATTGGTGTATATCCCCATTTTTTAAATAACTCTGCAAACCTCTTCCACACTTCGATATAATCCATCTTATTTTTAGCAGGGCTTTGATTGATAAAGCGAAATCCTCCAGAACAAGCAGGATCATCGCAAGTTTTAGCATCAGTTGTAGTCCAATAATAAGTACCACATTTACATTTTTTACGTCTAAAACCTTCTTGTTTCAGAATTTCCACAGCGTAATAATTCTCTGGCTGCTTACTTGCTTTAACCTTAAACACTTTTTTTTGTTGTTTATCTGTTAGCATCTATCTACCTCTATAAAAGAATAAAAAAAGCTATTTATATGCTTTTTGCAAGTATATGCTTTTGGAGAGTTAATTAGTCTTCAATTAATGAAAATTTATGAAAGTTAGTAGATTAACAAAAGTTAATGAACATTACCTAATGAACATACTTAATGAATATACTTAATGAATATACTTAATGAATATACCTACTTATCTCTCCTATAGAAACAAATCTTTGAACGATTTTGGCATCAAGTTTACCTTCCTTCATATCTTCAACCAGAACTTCTAGTGCTTCGTTTGGCTTGAAGCTACCTTCAACAATCAATTTTTTGAAATAACGTGGATATGGTCTATACTCTGTTAATGCGCCAAAACTGTCAAACACAGCAACTAATTTTCCAAGTTCACTAACATCCCCTGAAATGTGAGGATAAGTTGGATGATGTTCTGATGTGCATGCTATAGCAACATCGTCTTCAAATCCTGCACCACTTAGATCATCATAACCAAAGGGAGCATGTAGTCTCATCACACTAAATTCTTCATCATTCAATTTTTCAGGCTTATTTATAATATCAACTGGAATAAATCTCTTGCCATTATCGTGTATAAATCCACCTTTTCCATAGAGCAGACATGTGGCTTCGTCATGCTTGTTTGCAACAGCATAACTAATACCTATGAGTGCAACATCTATCGAATGGTACAACACACTCTTATGTTTAGGTTTTCTTAGATGCCACGCAACATATTTAACACACGGATCATCTAGTATTCTCTCGAAATAATGCAACACCTTTTTTTTTGCTTCTTCAGTCCAGACTAAAATCTCAAATTTTGGCTCACGCATCAATTTCTTGGCATATGCCAATAGCTGTTCTTTTTCTTGATCAATCGTTACAAATATCCGGGATGACTTTTGTTTGGATATTTCATAGTCTTTAGAACTCATTCTAAGTCAACCCCTTTTTAGAAAGAAACATAATGACACTTAAAACTAACAAAATCACCACATTCACAAAAAATGAATTAGTGGTACTTATCACTTCAAGCAAATGATTATGAAAATCATTAAATTTTGTGTTCATGTCATCACCGTTTTACTAATCACTCGGACCCCTGTGATGGTGATAGGCTGCATCTTCAGAGATGCAGCCTTGTGATGTCTGTATATAATGCTAAGCTCGGGGGCTTAGCTAGCTTTATCACCACTTTATTGCTTTTATAGTTGAGTGAAAAAATCTGCAATAAAGCAATGATCACGAATATGATGTGGCTCTCCATAGAGAGGTTGTGAGGGAAGGGTTGAGAATTATGTAGTGGAGAGCCAGCTATCATAATGCTATAAGTTTATTAGTGTGCCAGATCCTTAATTCTTTTAAGGATCTATTTGTTGAATTTATTACTTCTGTATACTATAAAATAGGAAAGTTAAACTAATATATAAATTTTTCTATTAATATACTAATTTGTATATAAAATTAAAATTATAAAAATTAAAAAGGAATAAAAATTTATTAAATTAAAATAGAATTAAACAATCAATATTAAATAAAAATCAGAATTAAACAATTAAACAATGAAACAATTAAACATTAAACAATGGATTAAACAATTTCTTCCATTGTTTTTTTATCAAGAACAATCATAGCTTCTTTAATAAATTCTTTTTCGCGTTCAGTTTCGAACAAGGCGCCAGCAGCTTGCATATGTCCACCATAATCCCCATCTACTTTAGTAGCAATCTCTTTTATTATTTCACGCAAATCGTGTTGGCTTTGTCCTGCGACTCTTAAAGAAGCTTTGGTATAACCATACATGGACTGTGCTAATGTTAATATCAAGAATCCCTCAGGATGTTCACCACTTTTGGAGATCATGCTACCAAGCGTACCAATTATGGTGTGCATCACATTATCTTCTGCATTGATTATCATATACTTTCCATTTGTGATAACATTTTTCCTGTTATCACGATACCAGTTAAGTGCATTAACAAGCTCTCTGCGATAGTCTTTTAAGCTGTCTAGGGCTTTTTTTTTAAGTTTTTTATCATTCAGCAAAGCCCCAATTCCAAAAGAAGCACGGTTCAGTCTACCGCAACTATTAAGCAAGGTTGCAAACTCTTTTGCATTTTTTAGTGGTCCTTCAGTTTCATCAGGCAGCACATAAATATTGCCAAAGATATCTTCGGGGTTATCTTGATCAGCTCTTTTCAGGATGATTGCTGCTGCCAGTCTTTTCTTTTCATTTGTACTTAGGTCTGAATATCGTCTAAATTCTTTTTCATTACGAATCTTTATTCCAATACTCTGTAAGAATGCAACAGACGCACTCTCGCTTCCAGAAACACCAGGTATTTTTATGTCAGAGCTATACTCAAGCACTTTATGTATTGGTCTACTATCTAGTCCGTACAACCTTAGTCCACGTTCAATTTTGAGTTTGCCGCTTTCAACAGCGTCAGTCAAGATTTTACTATTCATTCCTTCAAAGCCTTGGTCTTCTTGAACATCTCCAATAGCACCAATCACCGCAATGTGAGCAAAATCTTTAATCTTCTCATTAACAGCTTTTGCAAAAAAATAAACAACACCTGCTCCAGAAATACTCTTGTTACCATCTAAGCCAAACAGATGTGGATTTACATGTAATAACCCATCGTCTCTGCCTGAAATCTCATGATGATCTATCACAAAAACCTTTTTTCCAGCTAAACCCTCCTGAATTAAATCCAGGTTACCCGATCCAAGATCTGTGAAGAAAATAACATTAAATTTCTCTTTTTTAATTTCATTTATCAACCGTTTATCAAGCTGCTCTATGATGTTTAGTGTAAATCTGATTTTTTCAAAATCAAAGAGTTTTATTAGCAATGCAGCAGCACTAATGCCATCTGCATCAAGATGGCTGACTATCCTGATATTCTCATTTTTATCTATTTTTTTAAACTCTTTTGCTAATTCATTAATTCTTTCAATAAATCCATCAAACCCCATTTTTTTTCAAATTTAGAATTTACAGTTGCTTTAAATAGATTTCTAATACTAAAAAGAAGTGAAAATCAAAAGATTTATTTTATTCTTATTCAGCTAAAATCTTAACCTGTTTAGGATCATACTTCCAATCAGAAGGCAGTCTCCCAGACCTTTTATAATACTTCACCAATCTAAATATTTTTGATTCAGTCAATGTTAGCCCGCGTATAGAAGGTTGATCTTTATGGTTTGCCTCTAGATGTTTCCTGATTTTTACAGATTTTCTTATCAATGCAAGCAGGTCATCAGGTAACTCAGGTAGTAAGCCTTTATCAGACAAAATCTTGGATATCCTTTTTCCTGTTAACTTCTTGATATCTGGAATGCCATAGACATCTCTCATGATCAGACCAATCTGGGCAGCACTCTTCCCTTCCTTACCCAAACGTTGGATTATGATTTCCATCTCTTTTGGTTTATAGCGTACCCATGAAGCCTTACTTTCAACAGGCTTCTTGCTACTGGATTTACCTTTTGCTCTTGAGTGCATTCTTGCCATTGTTCTACCTTTTTAGTTATTTTTGGAGAAATAAGTTTTTCTTATTCTCCAGTATAAGCACGCCGAAACCTGCTTATCTCTCGAATAACCTATAAGATTTAGTTACGATTTATAAAAGTTTTGTTTAATTTGATTTTTCGATTTCAAATTGGCTAATCCTATTAATCTAAATAGCCATCTAAAATAGCCCTGGGCGGACTTTCGTGAGCAAAACAACTGTCATTTTATCATTTCGAACCGCCGTCGCCAGGTATTTCCAAAGCTTTTCTTCTTCTCCAGAGCCTGACATGATTAGCCTTCTTAGCCAAGAACTTGGCCACTACACTACAGGGCTTTAAATTTTACAGTTTTCTTGCTTTATTTTTATATCTTATTATTTTTTTTTCTTACGCACTTTTACTCAAGCAAAATTCTATTTAGTCTTCTAGCCTGATGTTTCTCTCTAGAATAATCTTAGAACCACCTCTTTTCTTAGCTATACATTTTATATGCTTTATTGCATTTTATATGTATTTATTGGTTGT
>Ga0180301_10000354_pt1 | contig 35685 bp, 35 predicted proteins | sample GuaBasSediGuay16_FD_121797 | JGI IMG/M metagenome (GOLD analysis project Ga0180301, IMG submission 121797) | Subseafloor sediment microbial communities from Guaymas Basin, Gulf of California, Mexico - Guay16, Core 4569-2, 12-15 cm | ecosystem: Environmental > Aquatic > Marine > Hydrothermal... | reverse complement strand
GGATTCCTGTGCTTTCTATTTTCGATGGCATCATTTCTCCTTGAGAACACACTTTGATAAGCCTTCTCGGATGTGGCTCCCTATAGGCCCGCTTCGGAGATTTTCGAGTTCCGCGAGAAAGCCGTTTTTCCGCTCACCGAAATCGGGAATGCTTTTCCCGAGCGAATTGGCGGCGGAAAGCCCCGCGAGTGCGCCCTCTATCATAGCGCTCGAAGCCTCCTCGATACCGCCGGCGTCTCCTGCAACGTAGACTCCGGCTGTAGTAGTTTCCATCTCGTCGTTTCGATAAGGAACCTCGCCTCCGAGTTCCGGGACATAGACCATTTCGCATTCCGCGAGCCGTAAAAGGTCGGACAGCGGCGAGAGACCCACTGCGAGACATATGAAATCGCATTCGACATCTCGTTCGGTCCCTGGGATTGGTTGCCAGTTTTCATCGATATCGGTTATTATCGCCCCCGTAACCTGTTCCTTGCCGAGTGCTTCGGTTATCGTAGTTCTCGTGAGTATCGGGACTCCGAGACGCGCGATTTTGCTGGCGTGAACCCAGTATCCGCCGATTTTATCCAGCGCTTCGACTATACAGGCAACCTCGACGCCGGCCTGGCGCAACTGGTAACTCACTATAAGTCCGATATTTCCCGCGCCTACCATAAGCCCGCGTTTTCCCGGCAGAACGCCATAGACGTTCATAAGCGTTTGGACGGCTCCCGCGCCATAGACGCCGGGTAAGTCGTTATTCGGGAACGGGATAGTTTTCTCGGTCGCGCCGGTCGCGATTATTATCTTCGCCGGTTTGAATTTTAAAACCTTCTCGCCCCGGTATATCGCCGTTACAACGCCGTCCTCGTAGTGCCCGCTGGCATCGGTATGTAGATAATATTTAAAATTCGGGCTATCCGATATTTCCGCGAGTAATTTCTCCGATATCCATATACCTCGCACACCGGCATATTCCATTTCGGAACCGAAGAATTTATGCGTTTGTTTGACCAACTGACCGCCGAGCTCGAGAGCGTCGTCGAGAATGACGGTTTCGCAACCGGCCTTAACAGTTTCTCTCGCCGCTGCCAGTCCCGCAGGACCGCCGCCTATTATAAGGACTTCGGGGGTTTCAATCATTTTAATTCCCCCTTCCCTTTCTGACGGCGAACGACCATGCCCTCCTTTAACGGTTCGACACAAACGCGGACATTAGGACGACCATCGACCTCCATTAGGCAACTGCTGCAATGGCCGATAGCGCAGAAAAAACCGCGCGGACGGTTATACCGTATCGAATGCCGAAGAACCATAATCCCCGCATCGTGAAGAGGCGCGGCTATCGGCTCGCCCTCGTAACCGGTCATCTGACGGCCCTCGAAAGTAAAATTCACTTTCCGGCCCCGCTTAAACTCGAGTATAGGATGATTTTTTATTCGCAATTGCCCCTCCTGCTATCAGAAATCTACTTTAGCTCCGGGTTTTATATTCCGTTTCACAAACCAGCCTCTATTAGTCTCAAGGGCGTAGAGTATCGGTTTAGACGGAAAATAATGCGACTCGTCGTGTGGTTTCATCCACTTGATATCCGTAATTGTCGAGTCCGTCGCGATAAAAGCTATTGCCAGAGGTATCGAGGTGTTTCTCATCCAGAAAGAATGAGGTTTTTCCTCATCGAAAATAAAGAGCATACCAATAGTATCGGGAATATGAGACCGGAACATCAGCCCTTTCTGCCGTTCCGCTTGCTCATCCGCGACCTCGACAGTAATCCGATTGCCGTCGACTTCGATAATCCTCGTAGGCAGTTTCGGTTCGTAACGCTGGCTAACGATAGTAGTCTCCGGTTGTATTTCCAGAGTATTCCCAACTCTCTCCGGTTCTTCTTTACAACCGGAAAGCAGAATTGCGACAATCCACGCGATGGCACAAGTCTTTTTCATTGAATTCAAATTATACGCGCATAGATAGGCTGTCAAGCCTAACCTGAAAAGAACGGTTACCTTAAAAAACATAATTCAACAACCGAAACAATACACACAATACTAGCCCCAGAATCCAGTCCGAAGACCGCTTAATATTCGGTAACTGTCGAACCGCTTCGACAATTTTTCACTCAACATCTCCACATAAAGGGCTGGCGCGAGGGTGGTCTTTGGGATATTTGTGGGGAATCCGTGCTTCCGATATATAGTTTCAATATACATTATGAGGAACTCGCACGGAGCGTGCCAGCCCGTTTTACGCAGGAGAACCTAAATACTCCGATACATAGCTATTATTTATTTTTACACCAAAACAAGCTTGCGTTAGAAAAAAATTTATTTTAAGTTACTGTTCACTAAAGAATAACAACCCTAGTTATCGACCGCCTAGAAAGGAATAAAATGCGATACTATTATAGGATTATCGTAATCGCATCTCTTTTGATTATGCCAGTATATACCGTTCAGGCGCGGCTGCCGCTACTTTTCCAGAAGGGCGTTTCGGCCCTCGATGATGGCCGCTATAACGACGCACTCGACATATTCGAGCAATGTCTGAATAAGCCCGGCGTCCAGGCGAAGGACGAAATCAGGATTCATCAAATTATGGCCCGGGCTTATATCGGCCTGAAAGATTGGGATTCCGCGGCAGATGAACTCAGATTGGTCTTGAAAAAGACCAAAGGCGCCCGTAGAAAAGCCGGAATAGAAACCCTTCTCGAAATAGTAACCGCCCCCGAGGAAAAGGGCATAATTGTCGAAAACCTCGGCCCGGCGGTCAATAGCCGATACGAGGAGCTCGCGCCGGTTATATCCCCGGACGGAAAAACCTTGTATTTTATCGTAGATGGCTCCCCTCGAGGTGAAGGGAAACAGGATATTTACCTCTCGCGCCTTGGCCCCGACGGGAAATGGCTCCCGGCGGAAAATATAGGCCCACCACTAAATACCGATGGTCACGACGGCATTCTTTCGATTTCCCCCGATGGGACTACAGCTCTTCTGGCCGGTATCTACCTCCCCGGCGGGAACAAAGACAACGGTTACAGCGTGGCGCACCTTCGCGGCGGACGCTGGCGCGACCCCGAAGCGCTCGATATCGACGATTACTATAACGAAAACCGCCTAACCAGTGCCTTTTTATCCGCCAGCGGTAAAGAACTCATACTCGCTCTCGAACGCGAAGACAGTTTCGGAGATTTGGACCTGTATGTCTGTTTCCTGAAACCTGACGGTAGCTGGTCGTCGCCTCTTAATTTAGGCCGGACAATAAATACCACGGAAACCGACGGAACCCCGTTTCTCGCGCCCGACGGTAAAAGCCTCTACTTCTCATCGAACGGTCATATCGGATTGGGAAGCCAAGATATGTTCAAAGCGGAACGTCTCGACGACTCCTGGACAAAATGGTCTGTGCCGGTCAATCTCGGGAAACAGGTTAACACCGCCGGCTGGGACGCATATTATACGATTCCCGCGCAAGGCGATGTCGCCTACTTCGTGTCCAGTGGCGAGGGCAGTTACGGTATGAGCGATATCTGGAAAATCACACTACCACTAATCGCCAGACCGGGCGCGGTAGTAACCGTTTCCGGCAAGGTTATGGAACCGGATTCGACACCGGTGGGAGCGGATATTTCATGGGAAAGGCTCGCTAACGGCGAAAATATCGGCGCAGCCCGCAGCAACGACGTTACCGGCGAGTATATGATAGTGTTGCCGGTAGGCGAAGCTTACGGTTACGTTGCCGAGAAAAAAGACTACCTGCCGTCGAGCGCACACCTCGACCTGACCGAAGCCTCCGCATACGACGAGGTTCACCACGATATCATTATTACTCCAATTAAGAAGGGCGCACAAACGGTATTAAAGAACATTTTCTTCGATTTCGATAAGGCGACGCTAAGACCAGAGTCTATCGGAGAGCTTAACAGAGTCCGAGATTTTATGCTCGAACATAAGAACCTCTACGTGGAGATAGCCGGACACACCGACAGCATCGGAACTCGAGCTTATAACCTGAAACTGTCCACCGACCGGGCGCAATCGGTTGCAGATTGGCTTATCGAACATAATATTCAGGCCTCTCGGCTCCGCGTGCGCGGCTACGGCGAAACTCAGCCCGTCGCAGATAATGGAACAGAGAAGGGGCGCCAATCCAACAGGCGAGTGGTCTTCGAGATAATCGACTTATAAAAAATAATATTCATCTTGGAATATATACCGGAGTAGAGTGTATAGCAAAACGGATTACTCTATTTAGCGTTCAGAAAAAGGAGCGATTATGGACAAGCGATGCCCTTATTGCGGCGGCATTATCGAGAACGACCGGTGCACACATTGCGGGGCTATGGTGCCTGCCGAACAACAACTCGACCCGGATAAGGCCCCCGAACTCCCGCCAATAGTAGAACCGAGCGGTCCGCGCGGGGAATATTCGAGAGAAGAAATACCGTGGGAAAAACAGCAGGAACTCGGTTTCTGGACCGCGCTAATCGAGACCGTCAAAGAGGTTCTCACCGGCCCGTCGGAGTTTTTCGCCCGAATGCCGTTATCCGGCGGTTTCGGAAGCCCGCTTATTTACGCGATTATACTCGGAACCGTCGGCGCGATTCTTGGCCAGATATGGGGGATTCTACTGAATCTTATCGGTTTTAGCGCACAAGGTATGTTGGGTATCCAGCCCGATGTTGGTTCGTTTGCCGCGGGCACTATCTCCGGTATCGCCGGGGCCATTATAGGAATTATAATCGCACCGATTGGTGTGGCGATTGGGTCGTTCGTATGGGCCGGCATATATCATCTTATGCTGATGATTGTCGGCGGCGCGAACGAGGATTATGAAGCCACATTCCGGGTGGTGGCCTTTTCACAAAGTGTTCAGGTTTTACAAGTCGTGCCGATAATCGGCGGGCCAGTCGCGAGTATATGGGCGCTCGTTCTCCACGTTAAGGGACTGAGTGAAGCGCACGATATTTCTCAGGGTAAAGCGCTGCTGGCTATCTTGCTCCCGATTATCGTTTGCTGCTGTTTCGCTGCAGGGCTTCTGATATTTACCGGTATCGGCGCCGGCTTAATGGGCGGCATGGCTGGATAGAGCAATTATGGCGGATATTGATGCGAAAGAACGGTCTTTCGTTAATCCTATTCACGGTGTCTGGGCGATTGCCGGAGTTGCGGCGGTCGCTGCCGCGAGATGGTATCTTCCGCGTCTTCCGGAAGAGATACTTGTTTGTCCCTCCCGGAGTCTTCTTGGGATAAGATGCGTCGGTTGCGGAAGCGGTTCCGCTCTGGTCGCGCTGTCTCGATTCCAGATAATCGAGGCGGTAAAAGCAAATCCGCTGTTCGTAATAGGCGGCTTCGCGTTCGTTATATGGAGTTTGGTCGCGACCATAGGATATTCCATCGGGAAACCGCTTAAAAAATGGGCGATAACCGACAAAAGGAAAAAAGCCCAAAGATGGGGTTTAATTGCTGTTCTTGCTATAAACTGGATATACGAGATTACCGCTTTTTAATGGTCGAAATCTATGGAGGAATAATGTCCCCGGTTTTCTTAAATTCCGATATTGCCCCCGGTATAGCCGCGGGATTCTGCGGAATTTTCTGGATATTCTACATTATGGTCTGGTTGACAGCGGTCGCTCTCGGTATCGCACTTTTTATTCTGAAAATCCTTATGATTATCGATTGTGCGCGAAAGCGTTTCGATAATCCCAACGAGCAGGTGGTCTGGATTCTGGTGATTATGCTCGTGCCTTTCGGCAGCGTAATCTACTATTTTGCGGTGAAATACAAAGACCCGGAAAGCCCAGGGCTCGGTCCGCGACCGATGAGAGTTGTAGGTTAAAAACCGAAAGGGAATTCCCGTTTTTATATGTGTATCTATTTTCCCAGACTATAACCTCGATTACGATTTTATTCCCATCAGGCACTCTGCAATCCGTTTCATCACAACCAGGTCGTTCGCCGCTTCGCCCGATAGATTGAATCTTAGCTCGAAAGGATTCCAACGAAAACTCGTATCGAGGTTGAGCGGAGATATCGCCCGGTCGAGTTTTGCGAGGTCGGGCTGCCATTCTCTCGCGAACAGAAACGCCCCTTTGCCCTTCTTGAGTATAACCTCTTTAAGCGGCAGATTTACTTTCGACGCCGCCAGCCGCATTTTCAGATAAACCAGAAGCGTCAGAACTTCTTCCGGCGGCGTTCCGAACCGGTCGAGCATTTCCGCTCTAATATCGTTTAATCGTTTTTCATCGGAGGACATATAAAGTCTCTGATAAAACTCGATACGGATTTCCGCGCTCAGAATATACTCCTTCGGGATAAATAACGGCACATCGACTTGCGTGTTGACCGGGACGAAATGTGGCGGTTTCTGGCCCTTGAGTTCCGCTACAGCCTCGGAAAGCATTTTGCTATACAAATCGAGTCCGACCTCCTCGACAAAACCGTGCTGCCGCGCTCCAAGTAGATTTCCGGCGCCGCGGATTTCCATATCCCGCATCGCGAGAGCGAAACCGCTGCCGAGGTCGGAATGTTCGAGAAGCGCTTTTACCCGCTTTTTCGCTTTAGCGGTCATTTTACCGTATGGCGGTGTAATCAAATAGCAGAATGCCTGCACATCGGACCGACCGACCCGCCCTCGAAGCTGATATAGTTGCGCCACTCCGAATTTATCCGCGCGGTTTATAATAATCGTATTTACGTTGGGAATATCCGTGCCCGATTCTATAATCGTTGTGGTTACAAGAACATCGAACCTGCGGTCGAGGAACTCGAGTATTATTGTAGAAAGGTCTTTTTCGCTCATCTGGCCGTGCGCAACCGCAAATCTTGCGTCCGGAACGAGTTTCCGCAACCAGTGCGCCATCGCTTCGATACTGCCCACTCGATTGTGAAGGAAATAGACCTGCCCGCCGCGAGAAATCTCTCTTTCGATTGTCTCGGCGATAATGTCGCCGGAAAACGGCACAACGCGCGTATATATCGGTAGTCTGCTGGCGGGTGGCGTGTCGATAGTGCTCATATCGCGCACCCCGGCCAAAGACATATACAACGTTCTGGGAATCGGGGTGGCGCTCATAGTTAAAACATCGATTTTTGCCCGCCAGTTCTTAATGCGTTCTTTGTGTTTGACGCCGAAACGCTGTTCCTCGTCCACAATCAGAAGCCCCAGATTCTTAAAGCTAATATCTTTCGACAAAATTCTGTGTGTCCCTATAACTATATCTATTTTGCCTTCCGCGAGTCTTTCTATAATAGCTTTTTGTTTTTTAGGGCTACAAAACCGAGATAACATCTCGATATTAACTGGGAAATTTGCCAGACGCTCGGTAAATGTCCTGAAATGCTGGTCCGCCAGGACGGTCGTCGGCACCAGAACCGCAACTTGTTTGTCTCCCCGGACAGCCTTAAACGCCGCCCTGATAGCGACCTCGGTCTTCCCGAAACCGACGTCGCCGACCTGAAGTCGGTCCATCGGGCGGTCCTTCTCCATATCACGCATAATGTCTTCGATTGCGCTTAGCTGGTCGCGAGTTTCGATATAATCGAACGATTCCGCTAACGCCCGCGATAGTTCGTCCTCCGGCGGGAACGAATAGCCCTCGCTAATCTCCCGGAGCGCGTAAAGCTGAACGAGTTCCCCCGCGAGAGCCATTATCCCGCGTCGCGCACGTTCCTTTGCTCGCGACCAGGCGACTCCGCCGAGTTTAGCGAGTTTTACGTGTTCCCCTCCAATATATTTCTGGACCAGATGGAAATCTTCGATTGGAACGTATAGCTTCTCCTCGTCCGCGTATTGCAGAACGAGACATTCGCTGGAAAAACCGCCGCTTTCTACCGTCTCTGTGCCGATAAATAGCCCGATACCGTGGTCGGTATGGACTATATAATCTCCCGGGCAAAGACCGGTCGGTAGTGTGTATAAGCTGCCCTCGCGGTAACGACGTTTCGGAGCTACCGCCCTGCGTTTTCCGAAAATCGCCGCTCCCGCGATAGCCACCTGCTTACTCGGAACGTGAACCATACTGCTAGAGATATCCGCGACATCGGCGGGTGTGCTTTCCTCAGACGGGAGAATTTCGTCGAGACGCCTCAGTTGGTAGTTATTCTGACAGAATATCCAGAGGTTATAATCCTGTTCCTTGAAACGCTCGATTGCCCGACGAAACGCAACCGGGCCCTCGTAGATACCCGCTATTGGACGAAAACCGAGGTCGATAGCGTTCCCCGACGTTTGAAAATGCCTTATAGGCAATAATGTATGTTGGTAAAGTCGCTCCGCGAAAGCCTCCGAATCCTCGAATATTCTGTCGGGAGGAATGTGGTGCTCGTGTTCACGCGTTAACTCAAAATGATAGTCCTCCGCGCGAAACAGCAAATTATCCGCCTCTAAAAAGACATCTTCCGGCTCCTCACACAGAATTATCGCATTCTCCGGCAAATAGGAGTCGGGCCAGGATGGTGCCGGTTTCAATGCCGTAGAGAACCATATCTCGCCGGGGAGATGCCGGTCGAGAAGCATCCGCGAGAGAATCTCGTCCTCCGTGTCTTTGTTGAAACAACCGTGGAACGCGGTGAGCGTTTCGCCGCGGAGAGTCTCGATATCGATATCACCGAGTTGCCAGAAATGTTTCGCCCATTCGTTGGCCGGAGGTATAACGACCTCTCCGAGACGCTCGAGGCTCCGTTGGTTCTGCGCCGAAAATGTCCTTATCGATTCCACCTTGTCGCCGAAAAACTCTATCCGAACCGGGTCGTTATAAGTGGGAGTGAATACATCGACGACATCCCCACGACGCGAAACCGTGCCAAGAAACTCCACGAGGTCCTCTCGTTCGTAACCCGTTCCGATTAGTTTACCGATAAGCCAGATTGGATTTATTTCGTCTCCTACTGAAATATGGGCTGTATAATCCGAAAAAGCGGTGGGGTGAATAGTCGGGAAAAGAAGTGCTTTCGGGCTTGCGACCACGAGAACCGGTTCGCCCGAGGTTAACCGCGTATATGTATCGAGGCGAGCAGCGACGATATCCGGTGTTGGAAGCCTATGTTCGTATGGTTCTATGTCCCATTCGGGAAAATATAAAGCGCGTTTTTCGCCGAGTATTGCTACAATATCGCGCCAGCGGTTATAAGTATCGTCCGGGGCCAGCCAGAGAACAGTGCGGTTAAGCTCGCGGACCAGAAAGTCCGCAACTATAGCGGTAGCGAAACCAGAAATACCGACCAATTCGGGTATATCGCCGGACTCCACACGGTTTCTTAATTCCCCAAACTTATCGGAAAGCTGAATTTTCCTTCGGATACCGGCTAAAGCCAAGGTAATTTCCTTTCACAAACAGCTTTTGCCGACGGGTCGTAAAGACCCCCCGGCTGATTTTCCTTAAACGATATGGTTACGGCCGGAAATAATCCGGCGAAACTTCAAAACTATTTATGGTATTCCTCGCCGCGCAGTATAGTCGATGCTCGGTAGAGTTGCTCCATCAAGACCAGCAATGCGATATCGTGCTGCGTTGTCATCGAAGAAATAGAGAGAGCGAGGTCCGACCGGAGTTTAACATCGTTACTCAGTCCGAATGCGCCACCGATAACGAAAGATACCTGCTGCCCCACAATACGGGCGTCGGCGAGCCATTTCGCAAAACCTATGGAACTGAATCTGCGGCCCTCTTCGGTCAGAGCGACTACCGTCTCCTCATCGTCGAGAATCGCGAGTATATTCGCGCCCTCTTTCTTGACTGTCTTATCCTGCGGTAATTTCTTGACCTGACGGACTTCGATTGTTTCGAGCGTTTCGTAATTCGATAGCCGTTTTTCGTAGAGTTCGATAGCTTCTTTTAACAATGGAGATATTTTTCCAACGTGTATAACTCGTATTTTCATAGTCCTATTATTGTTAACGACCGGCTCGCGCCGATTCTCGTCGCTCCGGCCTTTATCATAGACATAGCCTTCTCGAAATCGCCGATTCCGCCGGACGCCTTGACGCCGAGTTTATCGCCGACCGTTTTCGACATAATCTCGACCGCTTCGACAGTAGCGCCGCCTTTTGAGAAACCGGTGCTGGTCTTAACATAAGCCGCTCCCGCGCTTGCGGATATGGCGCAGGCGCGAATTATCTCCTCGTCGATGAGAATCGCCGTTTCGAGAATAACCTTGACAGGAACGGGAAAAGCAGCATCGACAACGCTGGCGATATCGGCATAGACGGTCTCCCATTCGGCCGATTTTGCCGCGCCGATGTTCATCACCATATCCAGCTCGTCCGCGCCGTCCTCGACCGCGCGGATAGCCTCCTCGGCCTTGATTTCTGTCGTATTGGCTCCGAGCGGAAAACCGACGACGGTGCAAACCATCGAATTCGAATTTCCGAGCGATTCCGCCGCGAATAATACCCAGCACGGGTTTACGCAGACGCTTGCGAAACGATATTCTATCGCTTCCTCGCAAATCCTGCGGATGTCGTTCTCGGTCGCGTTCGGTTTTAGTAGAGTATGGTCGATAAGGGGCGCGATACAATGCGGTTCGCTCACGTTTTCGACAAGGACCCGCCGGGCGCTTTCGGTCAAAACCCAATCATTATCGACATCCGGCGCATTCGGCATCCCGAATTCGGCGGCAACCTCGTCGAGAATAGCTCTTATTCGTTCGTCGTTCATTTTATTTCCTTCAGTCGCAGTTTTCGCCGGGGTCCCATATACCTCTACCGGCGGCGATAGCCTCGGCCTCGGCCTCCTCGAAAAGAACCTCGTAATCGCTTCTGACCGGATAATAATCCCAGTCCTCGCTCCAGCCCGCACGGACTATCTCGATATTCAGACAAAAGCTATCCGGCAAAATATGCACAAACGCCAGCGTCCGGTCGTATGGGTCTATCGAGTCGCCGACCGAGGTATTATAAACGAGGTAGCAATCCTTATATAGGGATACCGCAGTCGTATAATCCGTGGCCTCCTGCGCGCACGGCTCGGGTGTTCCGCCATAGTTCATCTCCGGCGTATTTATACCGACTAGCCGCACCGTCTGGCCGTCGTCCAGCTCGATAGTATCGCCGTCATAGACATCGATGACGCGGTAGGTAATCGTCTCGTCGGTACTGTTATTAGATGGCGGGGGAGACGCCGCTCCCCGGTCGCAAGCGCTGAAAAACAACGTCGAAATCATCAGGGTTGTTATTAGTTTTTTCACGGTTAAGACCAATTATAATTATGTTCAGCCGGATTTACAAGAGAAGAATAAAAAAGAAAAGATTCAAGGGCTCGAGGGTTCAGAGATAAAAACGGGCGACTGCGGGCACCCGAAAAATGAACCGTGCCCTTCAAAGTGCGATGGATTAGCCATCATCTTAAACCATTCTCCCTGCAGAGAAGGACTTGGAGCCTCCTTTCCCATTCGGCGAGAGAGGGGGCGAGGGTGAGAGCAAATTAAAAAAGGCGCGTCCTCGCGCCCTAATTCTACATTATACATTCTGCGTTACTTCACGGTAATTTCTTCCTCGGTCGGTAATCCCGCCTCCTCGGCCTCGTTGAACGGCGTCGCGCAGAGGCACATCGCCGCGCAAATTCAACGTGTCCAGCACCTAATCGTCCCCAGCGTGAGCATCGGAAGCGAGATGCGCAACCTCACCAGCAAATTACGCAAATTCTTGACCGCCTCGTTCCAGACCTTGGTCGCGTTCTCCTGCGCGATGTTCGCCACCCCTACGGTAACTGGTGCGTCATGGGAATCCGCGTCCGGGTAATATAGCCCGGAGCGCAGCCAGTTCGCGAACTCCACCGTGTTCGGGAACGCCATCTAAAAGCCCGGCACTCCCGTCTAAATCCCGGTTTTGCCCCCAAATCCAATTTTTTCGAGACCAAACCGAGAACTTCGACCTAAAATCCTCGCGTTTTTAATGAACAACCTATCTCGAAACCAACCTACCCAAAAACCCAAACCAGGTCAAGCGGTTTCTTTCTCCTCGAAATTGAAAAGCCCCTATCGGGGCTTCTATTCGGCATTTCTTTTTTGCGACAGCTCTTTGATATTTCGACCCCCGCCATTGATAAAAGTCGCAACCAAGCCCACAACGTCCGTTTTACCAATTATCGAAGCTGGCCAGTCATGTCCGGCTATCGCACATCTATAAGCGATATAGCCAAACGCAAGCGCTATCAGAAATGCCGAGATTATCCCGAGCTTCTCGTTGAGGATATTCGACTTAACGACGCTTTTCTCCATATCCACTCTATGGTCTAACTGTTTCTCGGCTCTATCTATTATTATTTTAGCGGCTCCCTGATAGATTTCATCGTAGTGAGCGAGAATATCCGGATGAGGGATTGGTCCGCTATAAGACGATAAAGCCTGAAGATAAGCTCCTTGCTTCTTGTTAAACTTAGCCGGGTGGTTTGAATCGCTCTTTTTGCTTCTATTGCTCATCGGCGAATCGATTTGTAGCGCTTTTAATATCTCTTCCTACCATCAACCAATCGTTCAGGATAGCTTTGTAATCGGCTTCCTCGCCGCTTTCCGATTGATTGTAGTTTGGCAAACCGCAACCCAAATCGAAAACGCGTGCGGCTCCGTTCATAAAAGAAGGTTTGACCGTTTTCAGAATTTAATCTAAACTTCATTATCACGAAAAAAAGGTTGACTCGAATATATAACAGATTTATATTCATTAGATTTATTATAAAACTACAGCGTTTAATACTTATAAGGAGGCGCGATGCGTCGCATTCTCGGAACTAAATCTGTCGCACTATTTACATTAATTATGGCTTCGTTGTTCGTTTTCTCCGGTTGTTCGAAAGAGGAAGAAGAGGAGGCTTTACAGGACGGCAGTTATTGGAGCGTCGTTACTACCGAAGAACTGGAAAACCCCGGCGCGGTTTGGCCTCTCGCACACGAAAAAGCGATTGTCGGCGCAGACAACGAACATCTATACATCACAGAGGACGACGGCCATGGCTGGGTTACCAAAACCCTTAATCCCGAGACAGGCCGTAAAGCGACCGATTTCTATTTTACCTCTAGCAAGGGTATTATGGTCGGCGAACGCGGTATGCTTTATATATCTTCCGATAACGGCGAAAACTGGTCGGATGTTTTTCCAGCAGGCGTCAGAGATGGGGATTTATACGACATAATATACCCTGCGACCGGAGAGGATAATCCTCTATTTATTTGCGGCAACGAAGGGGTTCTTCTTCGCTCCGAAAACGGCGGCGATTCGTGGGAATATATCGACCTTTACATCGGTGAGTTTTTCGATTCCCTCGCGGTTGTAGATTCCGGAGTAACTACCTGGTTCTATGATACGACTCTCTATGTTACTCAGGACCAGATTACATTCTACGGCGGATACGCCCCGACCGAGGACCTGATTTACCTGCTTGGCGACACCGTCGGCAGCGGCGATACACTATTATTCTTCCGCTCGATGGATGGGGGAGATAGCGGTAGCTGGGAAATGTATCCTTTTGTCGGGCATTTCGCCGATATGTATTTCTTCGACGAAACGAACGGGATTATGGTTGGTGACGGAGGCTACGTATATACTATTTCGGTGGCAGAGTCCTCGATATCTACCGCGAGTCTCGCTAATGTCGGTTCGGGACGCGATTTAATGGAAATAGAGTTTACCGATGCCACTATAGGATGGGCTATCGGGACGGGGGGCACAGTAGCGAAGACTACCGACGGGGGCAGCGTATGGAGCCTTGTCGATGTCGATATAACCGGGGATATAACAGATATCGGTTTCTTCGATGAAACCGAAGGGTGGGTTGTCGGCGACGATGTTTCGCGTGGGACGGGAGCTATCAAAGTTACTCACGACGGAGGAGAAACCTGGAGTTTCCGAAGTTACGGTCTCGGTATTTCGCTGTATGGGGTTCATTTCGTAAGTTCGAGCGAGGGTTGGGTGGTAGGTAAATCCGGCCGTATCGCGCATACTACCGATGGCGGCGCGATGTGGATTCATCAGGATGCTAACACGGATAAAACGTTCCAGGACGTTTATTTCGCAGATGAAAATCTAGGCTGGGTAGTCGGTTTCTCCGTTCAACTCCCCGTCGATACTTTCGCGACTATCCTTTACACTGAAAACGGTGGGGAACTTTGGACAGCGGTCGATAGCCTCGACGGATATAGACTCAATAAAGTCGAGTTAGCAGATGAGAATACCGGCTGGGCGATAGGCAACGAAGGACTTATCCTGCGAACCGAGGACGGTGGATTAACCTGGTCGCCTCAAGAAGCGGGTGTCTCGGCGGAGTTGTTCGGCCTCGATGTTTTCGACACTGGAAAAGCATTTGTGGTCGGTCAGCACGGGACTATTCTTAAGACGACTAATGGCGGGACGACGTGGGATGTCCTACCGAGCGGAACCGAACAATCTTTAATGGATATAGATATGGTCGATTCCAATACGGGTTACGCTTGCGGAAGTATGGGCACGATACTTAAAACGACCGATGGCGGCGCGGACTGGACCCAGCTCGATATGCCAGCCTATTGCGAATCCGTTTTCAAATCTGTTGCTTTCCAGAATAGCGAGGTCGGTTGGGTAGTCGGCAAATTCGGATATGTATTGCACACCGTCGATGGCGGCGAGAGCTGGTATCGCCAGAGCGAAGGATTCACCGAAGAAACCCTGAACGATATATTCCTGATGGGTTCGAATTACGGTTGGATTGTCGGCAACAACAGCCTTCTTATGGAACTTCACCCAGGTAATTGATACATATAAATAGGGATTCTTGCGGGATACTACGGCAGAAGGACCCACTAAAGTAAAAAAGACCCAATTTTACGTCGATATTTGCGGTTATAAAAAGTCCTTGTATAAACATATCGAATAATTATATTTTATGCGTGAAAAAATAGTCTGAACCGATAGGAGGCCGATATGAAGGCTCTGGTTTTTATAATGATGTTAGTTTTAATTTCAGCATCGTGCCTATTTGCCACCGTAGAGGAGAAAAATAATGTGCAGGACAACGGAGGGGGGAGAACCTCTGGAGGTGCATACGACAATGTGGCGTCTATCGGACAGGCGGTAATCTGTATGAGTTCCGGCGGGGCCTACGACAATTGCGCGGGATTTCTCGGTTCGATAATGGGCGCGATTGTGGCTATCGAAGAGCAGCCGGACGACAACGCCAAGGTTCCCCGAGAGTTCAGCGTAGGCCTGCCCTCGCCGAATCCGTTTAACTCTATAACTCGATTTTCCATAGAAATCCCGCAGAACGGCCTGCTTAAAGCCCGTTTTTATGATGTTTGCGGAAGAATGGTCTACGGCGAAAACAAAGATGTCGTCCCCGGTAAACACGTTCTCGATTTCGAGTCCGGAAACCTCCCCAGCGGGACATATCTCTACAGGATAACGTTTGGAAATAAGAGCTTTAACGGCAAAATGGTCCTTATCAAGTAGTTCATCGAACGAATGATACCTGTGTAATGCAGGATGGAGGGGAACAGGCGCTTTTGATATAACGGCGCCTGTTTTTATTTTGTTCCCGACCATAGCGGCCTGATGACGAGCCAACCAGCACCTATTAGGATTATCAAAACGATTACGGCGCTTCGGTATGCTATAAAATCACCCAACGGCTTCAAAACCCATACTATCGCGCCCCATATTAAAGGCCCGGTTATCGCGGCGGCCTTACCGGATAGAGAATAAAGCCCAAAATACCTGCCGACAGCCTCGATAGGCGAAAGCTCCAGCAGGAGCGGCCTCGAGGCAGTCCAAACGCCGCCGAGAAGCGCACCTATTACGATTCCCAATCCGAAAAACGGCAATCTACCGGTTATAGGGAGCAATAATAAAAGAGCAATAATCCAGCCGACAAGGACGATATTCAACGTTTTTCCGGGACCTATCCTGTCTACGAGGTGCCCGAAAACGTTCGACCCGATAGCGGCACCTAAAGTCGCTACAATAAAAAACGGTATTTTCGCGGAATCGGGCATTCCCATAGCCTTTTCCGAATATACCGCCATAAAAATAATCGCCGTTTCGATACCTTCCTGAAATAGAAATTTGCCAACAAGGAATCTCCTTATGCCGGGGTATTTCTTCGAGTCGCGTAGGGTTTCGATAATCCTTTGCAGCGGCCTGCCTCGAGGCTCGATTCGGGTTGCGGGTTTCCTCTCACGGATGACAATAAAAGTGGGGAGCGAAAACAGCAGAAAGAGCGTCGCGGTAGGCAAAAACGTCGCAGAACGGCCTCCGGCGTGAACCCACGGGATATCGATTCCGAATATCGCGCCCTCGTTGAATGGCATAACGAGTATCATTCCGGCAATCGCGCCTAGATAACCGAGTCCGACACCTATCCCGCTTACTCGGCCAATAAGGCCTTTCGGGGCGACAATAGGGAGGAGGGAGTTATAGAATACGAGACCGAGTTGAAAACCGACATTGGCGACCACAAAAAAAGCGAGCACGCTTAATATGGGGAGTTTCCCTCCGGCGGCGAAACCGATTCCCGCCGTAAAAAGGCAACATATAATAGTAGCGGCTATTAACGAAGGCATTCTCCGGCCGGTAGAATCTGTCAATTGGCCGAGAAACGGTGCGGAAAGCGCAACTATCAGCATAGAAAGACTATTCGCGCCGCCGGCATATATGTCGGGATAGCCCAGATTGAGAACGACCAACAGGGGGAAATAGATAGAAACGACGTTCATAGAATATATCGTATTCGCGAAGTCATACATTCCCCAGGCCAAAATACGGCCGGCGTGTTTAGTTTCCCCGTTTTCGTTCATGTTTATAATCCCAGGGATTCGCTAATGGACTGCATCGCCTCGAGGGTTATGGCGACGAATTCCTCTAATTCGAGGCCGAGTTTGGAGCATTTCTTTATCTGGTCGCGATTTGCGCCTGCCGCGAACCTTTTTTCCTTGAAACGTCGCATAACGAAGTCGGTATTAATGGCTTTCAGTTTTTTCTCCGGGTGCATTAATGCCGCGGCGATAATCAGGCCGGTAAGGCTGTCTACCGAATAGAGAGCCCAATCCATAGGCGACTCCGGTAGAAAACCCTCGTGCGCCGGATGGGCTTTTACAGCGCGGACTATCTCCGTGTCGACCCCTTTTCTTTCGAGTATTTCGGCCGATAGAAGGCCATGCTTCGGGAAATCGTGCTCGGTTTGGTCGTAATCTAAGTCGTGCAACAGCCCGGCCATGCCCCATTTTTCGACGTCGCCTCCGAGACGTTCTGCGAGAGCCTTCATCGCGGCCTCGGTGGCAAGCATATGTTTTATCAGGTTTTCTTTACTAACGTTCGATTTGACTAGTTCTAATGCTTCAGTCCTATTCATAATACTCCTTTCATTCGGAGATAGCGTATCCCGAAAAATCGGGGTTTCCTGTCATTGTCCGGAAGGGTCTTTGGATAAACCCCAATCGGTTGTAGCGCGACAACTTAATCTTATTGTCTGGTTAATTTATCGAGGTTGCTTTATCGCTACGTTCTCGCAATGACATATAATTCGTCTATTTTGCAGGATTTATTCATAGATAAAGATAATTAACCAGATTTCGGTTTGCAAGAGGTAATAGATAATGGTGCGGTAACGGCTTTAATCTGTGCTAATCAGTGAACTCGCAATCCCCAAATTTCCGCGAGAAAATTCTCAATCTATTTGACATCGTGGCGTTAAATGCTTAAATTAATACCTATGAATCGCCTGTCAACAAACCTCGAGGATTATCTCGAAATCATCGGGAACTTGCTCGATGGCGGCAGACGTGCGCGGATTAGCGATATCGCGCGGTTGATGGGTGTTTCGCGTCCATCCGTAACGCAGATTGTCGGCAAACTTACGGAAATCGGATTGGTTACCCATGAACCATACGGCGATGTTAGACTTACAGAAAAAGGGCGGGAAATAGCGAAAACCATAGCTTTACGACACGGCCTTTTTAACGAGTTCTTATGCGATATACTCGGCGTGCCGTCCGGAATAGCGGACAAAGAAGCCTGCCTCCTCGAGCATGCTATAGGCCCTGAAACGACCGCGAGGTTCGCCGCCTTCGTGCATTTCGTCGATGCCGAGAATAAAAAACCAGAATGGCTGCGGATGTTCCATCGTTATCTTAAGGACGGTATTTTGCCCGATGCCTGTATTCGATGCCAGAAACTACGCGAGCTGGAGGATTTCGAAGACCGGAAAGATGTATAAAAATGAGTAAGTTAACCGGCAAACATGTAGTTTTGGGCGTTACCGCTTCGGTGGCAATATATAAGGCCTGCGAACTCGTAAGGATACTCGTCAAAAGCGGCGCAAAAGTCCGTGCGATTATGACCGAGCATGCGACAGAACTGGTTCGGCCGACGTTGTTCGAAACATTGACCGGAAACGCAGTTTATGTAGAGATGTTTCCCGATAAACGCGAAAGCCCGATGAGTCATATAAACCTTTCCGATTGGGCTGACCTGTTTGTCGTTGCGCCGGCGACAGCGAATTTTATCGGGAAAGCTGCGTCTGGAATTGCCGACGACCTACTTTCCACGAGTTATCTCGCAATGGACGTCCCGGTGGTTATCGCACCGGCGATGAACAACCGTATGTGGAACGATGCTTCCGTTCAGGCTAATATCAAGGCTTTGCGTAAGCATGGTGTGAGGTTCGTGGGGCCGGGAGTGGGCGAACTTGCCAGCGGCGATAGCGGTGAAGGAAGGTTGGCAGAAATAGACGAAATCTACCGGACTATCGAGGAGATACTTGCTATCCCGGGACCTTTATCTGGAAAGAAAGTAGTCGTAACCGCCGGGCCTACACGAGAATATATCGACGACGTCCGTTTTCTGTCGAATCCATCCACGGGAAAAATGGGGTTCGCGTTAGCCGAAGTTGCTTCGAGTATGGATGCACAAGTTATTCTTATATACGGGCAAACCGGACTGGAGCCTCCCGATGCTGTATATTCGATACCGGTTACCTCAGCGGCGGAGATGAGCGAAGCAGTTAAAACTCATTTCGAGGACGCGGATATAATAATTATGGCCGCAGCGGTGGCGGATTGGACTGTCGATAAGCACGAAGGTAAGCTTAAGAAATCCGGACGCGAAGCCCTGGCTATAGAGCTTAAACCGACAGAGGATATACTTTTTAGTCTGGGACAAAATAAGGGGAATAAGCTGTTGGTTGGATTCGCTGTCGAGACAGAAAACGAGGTGGAAAACGCGCGAAAAAAACTGGCAGCAAAAAACCTCGATATGATTTTCGTCAATAACCCGAAAGATAAGGGCACGGGTTTCGCCGCGGAGACCAATTCGGGAGTCCTAATTACTGCCGAGGAAGAAGAGAATATCCCTCTGGTTTCGAAAAACGAACTCGCGCGCGTAATCATTAACAGAGTAGTCCTCCGCTTGAAAAACGGGTAAAAACCGATTGACACATAATAAACGTTTTATATTTTACCATTGTTTAACCGGTTAAAGGATAACGGTGTTTAGAATTGTTATAATCACATTGATTTTCCTTGTGCTGACTGTTCCCGCCGAACTTATCGAAATCGATAACGGATGGGTTAAAGTAGTTATGGACGATGTAGAAGGACGTTTTGGTATCGGGAAACCGGACGGAACTCCCTATATCGATGGATTCCCGACAGAGGTAACCGGCGCACATTTTATCGCGCATATAGACGGTGTTACCCTTTCTAACCGTCCCGGTCTGGGCACCTCCTTCACTCTTCTGGATACCGGGCGCGTTGTCGAGGATTTTTTTATGTCAATCCAGTGGATTCGCGACCCGATTCGAATCTGGGAGAAATTCTATTTAATGCCCGAGGAGTCTCTAGATGCCTTTTGTGATATAGAGTTTTTGGCTTATAACGATTCCCCGGATTCGCATTCTGTCGGTTTTTTACTCTATATAGACCCCCGGGTGGGGGTAAACGATAACCCGGTATTGGAATTTGCAACCGGTGTCGAGACGACTTCACAAAGGTTTACAGACGCGGATATACCGGCTTATTGGACATTATACGAGAACTCTATCCATCAAGATACGACATTCGCGCTGGCTCAGGGCGTTCCGTTCGGAAGTTCGATGCTTTACCCTGATATTGTGGCTTTTGCCGACGCTTCTTTGTTAGAAACCGATGAATGGCCGCTAAATATATTGCCCGGATTCCCTCTAAGCGATTTGGCGATAGCTATACGATGGAATTCAATAAACCTCTCCGGTTATGACTGGTATATCGTGCAAACATATTATGGGGGTGGTTATCCGGGTTTCGGGATAGAAGAAAAGCGGGATTTTAATCCGGAATTTTTCTCGATAGGACTGCCGAGACCGAATCCGTTTAATTCACGCGTTACCGTTCCTTTCGAAATTATGGGCCGCGAGCGGTATGTTAGCTGGAATATTTATAATCTGAGCGGTCGTGTTGTAAAGCACGCCGAACCCGAGCGGTTAGTCTGTGGTGATTATAATATAATATGGGACGGCAGAGACGATTTTGCCCGGAAACTCCCGACAGGGATGTATCTTTTCACGCTCTTTGCTGACGGTCGGCGTTCGACAAGACGGTTATTATTAGTCGAATAGTCGCGGTAGCAGTTACGAATGCCCAGTTGTTCCAACCGGTATCCTCGCTCCATTCGATTATCTTGGGATTTCCTTCAGTCACAAGCTATTTGCTATGGGTTTTTTTAGGTCTCTCGGTCGCTGGCACGCTCCGTGCGAGTTCCTCACAAGGTCTATTGAAACTATATATCGGAAGCACGGATTCCCCACAAATATCCCGAAGACCACCCTCGCGCCAGCGACGTGAGAGAATACGTAGGGAGACCGTAAAGGTCGGGCATTTCGGAAATTTCTGTTGCTTCGATTGAATCCGCGGAATACGGTGTTTTAAAATAATTCTTTATGGGACTATTTTTTCGAAGATATTCTTTTCAATTTGATTCTTGCCAAACGGATTTTAATTCTATATAATTATAAGATTTGATACTGGAAGCTGTAAATATCAAAAAGGGGTATCCTGAAGGAGAAAGCCGCTGGCTTTCGGTTCTGGATGGTGTTTCGATATCTGTTGGGCGAGGCCAAATTGTAGCTGTTACAGGAGAATCGGGGGTCGGGAAATCGACATTGCTTCACCTTCTGGGCCTTCTGGATACACCAAACAAAGGAAATGTGTTATTCGACGGCAGGGAGACGTCGATGCTTACTGAATCGCAGCGTGCAAAATTGCGTGGTAGCGAGATTGGTTTTGTTTTTCAATTTCATCATTTGCTCCCCGAATTCAGCGCGCTCGAGAATGTCGCTATTCCGGCCAGACTTGCGGGAATACCGGAAAGTAAGGCTTTGGTTCAGGCTGAGGAACTTCTTTCGAAAGTGAATCTTATCGACCGTTCGGACCATTTACCGAATACCCTGTCCGGAGGGGAGCAACAAAGAGTGGCTCTCGCTCGTGCGCTAATATGTAACCCGTCGGTTCTGCTCGCCGACGAACCGACAGGCAATCTGGATATGAAAAGCGCGGAACACCTTACGGAACTTCTGTTTTCTCTCGCGAAAGAAAACGGGCTGGCGGTCGTTCTCGCGACGCACAATCGAAAACTCGCATCGAAAGCGGATAGGGTTTTCCTACTCGAAAGCGGCGGGATAAAGGATATCACCGGCGGTTAACTCGATTTGCAGATATTAGGGAGAACTATGGAAAAGAAGTGTCAGGCATGTAAGAAAAACCCTGCAGAAGTGCGCTGCGTTATTATGGTCGACGGAGAAAGAGTGGTCAGATATCTTTGTGTGGAATGCGCACGGACAGCTGGTTTCAAAGAACAATCCCGGATGAGCCGAAAAAAGACACGTAAACTTCTGGAATTGGGGTTCGAAAAGGCTAACCCGGTTTGTCCGGAATGTAGACTCGGCTTCTCGCAGTTTCTTAAAACGGGACTTCTTGGTTGCCCGGTGTGTTATTCGGCGTTCGATAAGCAACTAGCCGACATACTCAAAGGGCTTCATTCAACCAGTTTTCATCGCGGAAGAGGCCCCGGTAAGGAGCGCGAGTTCGATATAGCGCAACTTAAGTGGAAATTGTTCGGAGCGGTCGAAGCGGAGGATTTCGAGAAAGCGGCCGAGCTGCGCGACGAGATTAGGCGAATCGAGAAGGATAATAATTGATAGAAAAAAACTATCCACCGAGATTGCCCGACTGGATTTCAACGGGCGGAGATAATTTCGAGGTCGTTATTGCCTCCGAGGCCTTGTATATCCGCAATCTGGTCGGGAGTCCGTTTCCAGACAGACTCAAGGTCGACGACCTTAAGAAAACACGCCGCCAGTTTGTCGATGCAACCGGAGAGCTTTTTTCCGACTACCGTTTCTGGGAAACCGACGCTTTAGACGGCGCTGAACGTAAATACTTGACGGAGCGGATGAGCGCACCGTCGGAGTTATTGAAACGCTCTCGCGGAACCGGGTTGTTTTTAACCGAAAACGAGGCAAGCTGGCTTTGTCTGAATACCACCGATTACCTCCGTTTCCGTTTCGCAATTGCCGGTAGTAACATAGAAACAGCGTATCGCAATGCCCGAAATATCGAGGAGGAACTCCAGCAATGTTTACCTTTCGCCTATTCCGACCGTTACGGTTTCCTTACGGCGAAACCCGCAGAATGCGGAACCGGCTTGATGCTCAGGTTCCTGGTGCATATACCGGGAGTGATTTTCTCTAACGGCTTTAGAAATCTGAGGGAGAGCCTATTAAAAACCGGGTCCGTTTTAAGGTCTGTTGCCGACGAAGCAATGAGTTCCGATGGGCATCTCTTTGTGATACAGACCGCGCATACCCTTGGAATCGACGAGGAAGAGATACTTACATCGGCGCAAAATATGATAGAAGGACTGATAGAGAAAGAATACGAAGCACGGGATTCACTTATGACGCAGGCTCGTTATCAGATAGAGGATAGGATATTAAGAGGAATAGGGGTTCTTACTCACGCCCGGATGATAGCCTGCCAGGAGGGCTATGCGCTTGCCAACGCCCTTAGATTGGGTGCCGCCGAAGGCATCCTGAACGACACTATAGATGTTATGTCCGCTACGGAGCTTTTTGTAGTGGGACAACCGGCACATCTGAAGGTGATTACAGGAGAAGGTAACCGGGTTATTATGGATACTCATAGGGCTGACCTTTTCAGAGAATATTTGAATACGGAGGTGTAGAATGTTTAGAATATGGTGTAGAACAAAGATATCGAATGCTACGATAACAGGGTTGGAACTCGATTACGAGGGCAGTATAACTTTGCCCCCGGAATTAATGGAAGCCGCAGATATCAAGGCCGGGGAGAAGGTTCAGGTAGTTAACTTGAATAACGGCGAGAGGCTCGAAACATACGTGATAGAAGGCGCACCCGAAACTGGCGAAATACTGCTTAACGGCCCTGCCGCTCGCAAAGGGATGCCCGGAGACAAAATAATGGTTTTATCATACGCTATCGGTGAAACGTCTGAGGTCGGCCCGCCGAAGGTCGTTTTTGTCGATGATAACAACCGACTGGTAGAGAGGGGATAACCTTTTGCTCGGAGTAATAATACTCGCCGCAGGGGCCGGGAAGCGGATGAAGAGCGATAAAGCGAAAGTCCTTCATAGGTTGGCCGGAAGACCTATGGTCGATTACGTTATCGAGACTGTCCGCAAGCTCCAGCCGGCGAAAATAGCCGTTGTCGTCGGCAATAGAATGGAGCAGGTTATATCTCATCTTAAAGGCGAACGCGTCATATTCTGTGTTCAGGAAAGGCAGCGCGGGACCGCGGACGCCGTTCTCTCGGCGCACGGCCCATTTATGGGATTCGGCGGTCAGATAATCGTAATATGTGGTGATACTCCGCTTCTTAGAACAGAGACTATCGAAGCTTTGTTAAAGCACCACATCGATAAAACTGCATCGGCTACAGTGCTGACAGCGGTTCTCGACGACCCCGCGCAGTATGGCCGGATAATCCGAGACACCTCGGGAAATCTGGAACGAATAGTCGAGTTCGCCGACGCAGACGAGGAAATTCGTGCAATCGCCGAGGTCAATAGCGGAACATATATTTTCGAAGCGAACGATTTGTGGCCTGCACTGGAAAAGGTCGATATGGATAATATGCAGGGCGAATTCTACCTGACCGATGTTATAGAAGTTCTTAAAAAAGAGAACAAGATTGTAGCTGCAATGGCGGCAGAAGACAACGCAGAAATACTCGGCATTAATTCGGTCGAACAACTTAAACAGGCCGAAAAAGCGCTGGCAGCGAGGGTTGCCAAAAATCTAAAACCACTTTTGGAATATCAACTACAGGAGGGCCGATGATAAAGATATTCGTAGTATGTTCGTTAATGTTGGCAGCAATAATTCCCGCCGCCGAAATCGAAGTAGAACCTTTCACGGCGGGGGAAGCCGTCGCAATCGAGATATACGAAGTCGCTTTGCCGCTGCTGGAAGCCTGTGATGGATTATTTGACAGCATCGATGTTGAATTCACATTCGAGAGTATCGAGGGTGTTGCCGAAGAAGAGGAGATAGACCTCGAGCCGATTAAGACCGCAATCATCGAGGATGCATATATGGCGACTTTTGCGTTAAATCAACTCAAAGAATACAGCGAGGCGAAACTCGCCTGGGCGAAATCTATAGAAGGAGGAGATGAAAAGGAATTCGCCGCTACTCTCGAGGCTGCAGCTACACGAGCGACACGGCACGCCGTTATTCTCGCAATATTGATTCAGGAATTTATTCCCGAAGAAAACCCAGAAAAGGAGGTAGAATAGGTGTCGGAGGATACTATAAAGAGGCGCGCGATTAGCGTTCACGATTTCTCCCGAATAGAATGCGATATCGACGAACTGCCGGGATTTTTATCAAAAACCGAAGGTATAATCTCTGCGAAATTCGATGAAGAAAAAGGGGTGTTATATATCGTCTACGACCTCGAAGAAACGGATTACGCACATATAGAAGAAATTCTCGAGGAAATCGGTTGTTTCCCTGACGATACTCTCTGGCAGAATCTTAAAGAGAGTTTCATCAAGTTTATCGAGGAAAACGAGCGTGCGCATCTTCAAGCTCACGCTGATGTCGTGGGGTATTCGCCGATGGAGGAAATAGATGAAATGATAGATGAGGGGGATTAACATCTATATCAAAACACAAAAAGCCCGGGTTCTGCCGGGCTTTTTTATCCAATAACTTTGGTTTTTAGTAGGTCGGAAAAGAGAGGCTGTCGCAATCGATACATTCCAGCCACTCGTCCCAGCAACCCTCAGAGTAATCGGGATAAATTATTCGACCGAAACCGTCGTTTATATCCCAGTTAATAGTCCACCGTTCCACCTGTGCGCCACAGACATCGTGGACAACCACCTCGGCGATTGTTCCATAAAGCTGATATCTAAGAGTATCGCCGGCACCGTCGACATCGTAAATATTCTCATTAACAATTGTAAAGTGCGCGGTTGTATCGTCGGTGTCCTTCTCCCAATCTGCAAAAATAACGGTATTAGAATCGGCTGGTAAATTCGGGTCGTAGAATTCCCACCAACCTCCTGTGGCGTGAAAATCGCAACGACCGGTATACCATAAAAAGTCGTCCAGTTCGTTATTCGTAACGTGCATAGCCCAATCGACACTGTCAGTCGGAAGAAGTTGAGCGTATAGCTTTACGTTGTTAGTATCGACGCCGAGCGTCCAGCACCACGTAGAATCTCCTTCATATTCCGGTGTCTGTGTTAGCGCTAAAGCGAAGACAAGCCGCGGTATAAGAAACGCAGCTTCCGTTATAGTTACCCATACGGTTACGATTACGAATGCCGCCTCGAAATGCTCGCAATGCTCGGCTACACGCGCACGTTCCATACTCGGAAAGGTGGTCATACATATTCTCATACTCGATACCGGAGGTACATCCGGATTTTGAGGTTCGACCGGAATATCTGTGCTATTAGTGCAGGCGATACCGATAACAATCGCCCCGACAAGCATCGTTAAAATAGCGAGAATAATGAATTTTCTCATTAGGCCCCCTTAATTTAGTAATAGAATAATTATTTATCAATGTATTGTCAAGCGAATAATGGATGATAAGTTTCTCGAAAAATTATATTATCCTTCATCAGGCCTTCGTAACCTTTTCCAGACGGGTGAAGGGAATAAGTCCACGGTTTTAAAGCGGGTAACAGAATTGCGTTTAAATTTGAGGCCTCACGAACCCCCTTTGGTCGCATACTAAATACCTTGTCCCATTACCCGACACTCCTCGATTATTCTCCTCTTGCAAAAAAAGAAGGTTCTCCTTATTTTTAACCGAATATGGGTTCTGCGAAATTAGATAATTACGTCGTTGCACATACTGGTTACGGGTCGAGCCACAATTTATTTGGGCGTGGCAATCTCATTTTATCATTTTATTGTCTGGTAATGACTCAACAAGATTGCCTCGTCGCTTTTGCTTCTTCTATGGCTCGTATAACTCGCAATGACGTTCTATTAGTTTATTTTGTATCGGTAATTCAATCATAAAAATGTCCGGGAGTCGAAATGGGTAAAACGATTATAGAAAAAATATTTTCCGAACATACAAAACCTCCCTGGGAATTCTCGGTGGGAGATACTATATGGCTCGATATCGATATCCGAAGCGCGAGAGATTTCGGCGGAGCGAATGTAGTTGCGCATCTGCGACGCGAATACGGAGGCGCGAAAATGCTCGACGACCCCAAGAAAACCTACTTTACATTCGATTGCGTTTCACCGGCTAATACTATACCCTATGCCGAAAATCAGCACATAGCCAGGACTTTCGCGCACGAACAGGGAACGCATCTTTACGATGTTGGGCACGGTATCGGCACGCATATTCTTATCGAGAACGGTCATATTAAACCCGGTATGACAGCGGTCGGAACGGATTCGCATTTCAATATTATGGGCGCTATAGGAGCTTTCGGTCAGGGTATGGGCGATAGGGACATCGCGTTCGCGTTCAAAACAGGGAGGGTCTGGTTCGAGGTTCCACCGGTCGTCAGACTGAACCTTAAAGGAACGCCCAACAGGGAAGACGTTTCCGCTAAAGATGTCGTTTTGGCGATAATCCGAAGATTCGGCGCCAGCGGATTACTCGGATATGTTGTCGAACTTTATGGTGATTGGGTGTCCGCCGCCGGTCTCGATGATAGAATTACCATAGCGAGTATGGCCACAGAGATGGGCTTGGTTAGCATTATTATCCCGCCCGAAGATTCGTTGGTAGAAGAGCTTAGCCGGTGGACCTCGGGCGATTACCGGATTATCAGTGCGGACCCGGACGCGCATTACCAGGCGGAATATACAATCGATATAGGAAACCTCGAGCCGCTGGTTGCGGCGCCTTTCGAGCCCCATAATATCCATCCTGTTAGCGATTTTAAGAGTAGAAGAGTCGATAGCGTCTTTGTAGGAAGTTGCACCGGTGGGAGAATATCGGACCTCAAAGCGCTGGCGGAAAATATAGAAAACGAAATAGCGCCCCGATTGAATTTACGCGTTGTTCCCGCGACAAAACGGACATTAAGGCTCGCAATAGAAGAGGGTATATACCAGAAACTTTTCGATGCCGGGGCTGTTATAAGTCACGCCGCCTGCGGAGGGTGTGCCAGTGGACAGATAGGGATGACCGGGTCGGGCGAGGTCCAGGTTTCCACCGGAAACCGTAATTTCAAGGGGAAACAAGGTGCCGGAGAGACATTCCTGGCAAGCGCTTCGACTGCGGGTAAGGTTGCCAATAAGGGTAGTTTCTAAGGGAAATTGTGGGCATACTCGTATGGATACTGGCATTTGTCCCCGGGATAATCTGGCTCGTATATGTCTATAAAAAGGATAAACTCGAACCGGAACCTATCGGATGGGTCATTCTGGTCTTTATCTGTGGTGCGTTATTGGTGCCATTGTGCGTTCTTATCGAAAAACCTCTATCCAGCGGATTAGGTGTCGATACAATAAGAACGACCGCCGATGCCGCAAAGGTTAGCTGGTTTGTGGCCGGACTTGTCGAGGAGGGAGCTAAATTCTTGCTTGTAATCGGGCTTGTGTCGTATAGGCGGACTTTCAACGAGCCGATGGACGGAATAGTTTATGCTGCCGCAGCAGCGCTGGGGTTTGCCTCGGCTGAAAACATTATATATATTAAAAAATTTGGAGCTTTTGTTATTCTCCTTCGTGGCCCGCTTTCGACCCTTGGACATATGCTTTTTTCCAGTATCTGGGGCTATGCTATTGGAAAAGCTAAATTCGGCAGGGAAAATAGACTATCCCTTCTTGCGAAGGGCTTTATATTGAGCGCTTTTTTCCACGGGCTTTACGATTTCCTTCTTTTTACGAAGGTCCTGGCCGCGCTGGCTGTATATCTGGTTCTGACCACCTTGCGGAAAATGCTCTTGAGAATGGTCGCAGAGGCTCAGGCGAAAAGCCCGTTTGCGGAAAGCGGTTAGGAAGTGAATTAGAAATTCAGAACTGAAAAATGGGGGAATTATGATATATACCGTTACTTTAAATCCCGCTCTGGATAGGACTATCTGGGTCGAGGAGTTTAAGTTCGACGACACCTGCCGAATAATCCGCGAAGAAAGATACCCCGGGGGCAAAGGAATAGACGTTTCGCGTATGATTAGAACGCTTGGCGGAGATTCGGTGGCTCTCGGTTTTTTAGGCGGTTTTACCGGACTGGAGATAGAGGGTAGGCTTCTTAACGAGGGGATACCTCACGATTTTATCCGCATAGGCGGCGAAACACGGACGAATATAATAATCCATGCCGCCGATAGCGACCGGGAAATTAAGGTTAATGCCTCTGGGCCGGAGATTGAGCCGGTCGAACTTGGATTGCTTCTCGAACAGGTTCGCAGTCTTAGACCGTCGCCGACGTTCGCCGTTATTTCTGGTAGCGTCCCGCCGGGGCTTTCGCCGAGTATATACGCGCAACTAATACTTACGTTCGAGGGTCTCGGAGCGAGGGTTATTTTCGACGCCGATGGCGAACCTCTTATGCGAGGTCTCGCCGCGACACCATATATGATTAAACCGAATCGGCATGAACTCGAAAGACTTATCGGCCGCGAATTGCCGCATCCAGAGGATTTAATAGAAGCCTCGAAAGAACTTATCAAAGGAGAACTCAGCATTGTGGTGATTTCCTGCGGCGCCGACGGGGTTTATGTTTTAACCGCCGAAACCGGGTTCCATTGTTATCCCCCCGAAGTCGAAACTGTGAACACAGTGGGTTCCGGAGATAGCCTCGTCGCAGGAATCGCCTGGGGCCTCGAGAACGGGCTTTCATTAGAAGATGCTGTCTGTCTCGGCGTTGCCTGCGGAACCGCTACGGCTATGGCAGAAGGCACAGCTCAGGGTAGTTTGGAGGACATCGAAAACCTGCGTTCGCAGATAAAGACAGAGGAGTTGTCGTTGTAAGATGGTTATCTTTATCGAACTAATCTGTCTCGGAATACTGCTCGCTATGTCCGCTTTTTTCTCCGGCTCGGAAACCGCCTTTTTTTCGCTTTCGCGTTTCGATGTCGAGAGGATGACCGTTCGGAAGCTCCGCGGAGGAAGCGAAGTTGCCCGTTTGTTAGGCGACCCGGCGCGGCTTCTGGCGGGTATTCTGGTTGGCAATATGGTTGTGAACGTAGCGGCAACGACTCTGACTACGAGTGCGTTTTTGGAATTGCTCGGCCCCGGTGGCGTCCCTGTTGCCGTGGCTGTTATGACCGTCTTGATACTCATTTTTGGCGAGATTACCCCAAAGGTAATCGCCGTCGAACATAACGAGCTATGGGCGAGAATGGGTTCGCGAGCACTCGAGGTTGTTCTTATTATTGCATCACCTTTCGTGTGGGTTTTGAGGGTTATACAAACTTTTTTCCTCGGTCCCCGGATTGAAGATGATATGCGTTTAGGTGAGGTCGATATTGAAAGCACGCTGGAACTCGCTCAACAAAGAGGCGCTATAAAGGAACGCTCCAAAGAATTGCTTCTTCACGTTCTGGCCCTGGACAATGTTATGGCGGAAGATATAATGGTTCCGAGGTCGCAAATCCATTTCCTGGATGCTTCGACGACCATCGAAGAAGCGCAAACGAAATTACAGGAGATTCACGCGAAGTATGCGATAGTAAAGGGCAAACCGGGAGAAAAACCAAAGATAATCGAAAGAGACAAACTCCTTTTCAAAAGCGGCACAAAGAAAATATCGGAATTTGCGGAAAAACCGATATTCGCCCCTCTAAACCGCTCACTGCCGAACCTGCTGGACGATGTTCGAACGACGAAATGTAGGCAGGTTATAGTAGTAAATGAAAAGGGAGATATGGTCGGGATAGTAACCCGTAACCGTATATTAGAGGCCGTATTTGGGAAAGGGGACACCGGTCGTAAGGCTGATATCTCCCGGCTGTCGAGAATCGGGGGATTTTATCTTCTACCGGCCACAATTCAACTAGCTCAATTCAATGAAACTTTTGGGGTAGACTTCAAGAGCGATAGCAGTAGTAATCTCGGAGAATACCTAATAGAGGCGTTTGGGGAAGTGCCGTCGCCGGGCGATTCGATAGAAGTCGAAGGATTTCTTTTCAGGGTTATTTATGCGGATTCCCAGAAAATCGACCGCGTGGCGGTTAAAGAATTGACGGAATGATACTATCGATAGTTATAATACTTATCGGGCTTCTCGGAACGGCCTTTTTTGCCGGGACCGAAACAGCCCTAATTGCGCTTCTTCGCGATAAAAAGCGTTTGGAGAATTTGCCTTCCTCTATAAGCCGGTGGCTCGATATGCCGGAGAATATTTTCTCGGTTACACTTATTGGGACGAATATATCTATTATTGTCGCCAGCTCTATATCGGCGGCACTGTTTATTCGGTTTTTCGGGGAGATTGGTGGAGTTTACTCGCTTATTACTATCTCCATTATAAGCCTGATTTTCTGTGAGGTCTTGCCGAAAAGCCGCGCGCTTTCGGCGCCGGAGTCATTCGCTATGTTCGCTTCGAAGCCGTTCAATCTGGCCGCTATGTTGCTGAAACCGGCATCTTCCGTTACAAACGCGCTTTCCGGCGCGGTGGTTAAAATTGTCCACAGGATTGTGAAACCGGCACCGCCACCCGATTGGAGCGATTTGGAATTAGTAACAAGAAAGGGAAAAATCGACCTTGGGAGTAGCAGGAACGCGTTATTACTTTTAATATTCGAGTTCGCAAACAGGACTGCGTTTGATATTATGCTGCCCAGAACGGAATTCACGGTCGTTTCGGAGGATACACCGCTTCCTCGAGTCGTAGAATTTGCTAAGCGCAGGAAGGTCGGAAGGCTTATAGTAGAAAGCGAATTGGGTGAAATAGAAGGCGCCGTCGACACAAGAGATTTAATCTCAGGTAAATACAGCATATTGAAAGATGCGATTACCGAGCCGTTTTTTGTCCCCGAAGGGACATCGGTTATAAATCTTTTTGCGGAAATGGACGATTCGGATACCGATTTCGCTTTCGTTGTCGATGAACACGGTAGCGTTACTGGCGGTGTTTCATTCGAGTCCTTAATAGACTTTCTTTCCGGGGTTCCGCGGGGAAGCAGGCGAGCTATATGCGGACGGACGGCCACTGGCTATATCGTCGATGGCTTCTTGAATATCGAACAACTCGAATCTATTATTCAAACCGAGATTCCTCAAGGTCCCTATAAGACTATAGCCGGGTTTATAGAAGAGCTAAACCACAATATACCGGCCGAAGGCGAAACTGTCTATTGGAACAATTGGTCGTTTTTGGTGTTGAAGCGAAACCCCAGGTCAATTTTGAAAATAAGGATAGAACCTGTCCAAGATAAATATCAAAAGCCCGCATAGAAGCGGGCTTTTTTTCTACATTTAAATTCCCGACTATTACGGCATATGCGCCCTCGCGAGAACTCCTACGCGAAGAACCTCGCTTACCGTTCCGTATGTAGACCAGGTCGGCGCTTTGAACATAAACCAGGAATATGCCCAATTCGTGCCAGTGGGCGGAACGTCGCTGCCACCCGGGCCGAATATCGATGTCGTGGACCATATCATACTCTCTTTTACCCAGTCGTTTACAGCGTGGTATTCGAACGGTGTAGGAGCGATACTCGACCCAGTAAAACGCGCCCTGAGTGTAAACCTATCCCAACCGGGTGTAAATCCTGTGGACCAATGCTCACCGGTAGTGCGTATCCAAAGTCCCCAATCGAGCGATATATCGCCGGTATTTGTCAGCACAATCGACTCGTAATCGTTCATAACGCGGGTTTCGCCGATATTGACAATACCTATATTCCAAACGGTATCCGACATATCGAAAGATAGGATATACGGAGCAATGGACTCATCGTATATAGCGACATAATGGACGTGGGAATGTATCGTTACGACGCGTTGCGGGGTGGAAATTCCATCGAGCCAATGACTGAACGTCCATATCGAATCCATATATGCGTCCGAATCGGATACCGCTATAGTGTGCGTCTCGGATGGGTATGACCAGAAGGTCTCCTGTGCCGTTCCCCAGGCGGTATCTTCGTCGAACGCTATCCAGCCGTAAGGCTCTTCGGGTGTCTTGGAAATCGTTACGGGGTATTGTTTATCGAAATAGGCTATGTATTCTGACGTCGTTCCGTCGAAATCGACGGTATGCCTAATTCCGCCGCCGTCGCTCCACGCATTGAAAACATAGCGGTCGAACTCGGTTGTAAGCTGTGGTGTAATCGTCTCGATTACGTGCCGAGTTCCAATCGTCCAGTAGGTTACGTAAGGGGACGGGAACGTGTCCCAATCGACGATTACATAACCCGTATCGGAAACCCCGAAATCGTTTTTTATAGTAACCATCGACACACCGTAGCAAATCGTGTCGTAAATCGAGGTAGTGATATTAGTCCACTCGCGAACATCGTAGGTCCTTCTCGGCGGAACTCCTGCCGTATATTCGGAGAACCGGAGCGTCCCGAGGCGGTCCACCCAATCGTCGAAAAAGCCGAAGTAAGGTAGCCCGGATATCGTCGTTGCGAACTGGGTCAATTCTTCGAGAGTCGCCACATGGACGGCGTCAGTGCCGATTAGTTCGAGATAGGTTTTGAACTGGTGGTAATACGTCGCGGTCTCAGTTCCAGGACCGATAATAGTCCGATTCGTAGGGTCGTTTGTAATCCACTGCTCACTGAAACCGGAGCCCACCGAAGTAAGGGATAGAATTAATTCGGAACCCGGAACGCACCATACGAAAGCGCTATCGTAGGTATTGCCCGAACTGAAGATAGTAGCTGAAGTGTCGTAGTGGGAGTAATTGATATAGTTCGCGGCATCGAGCGGCAATCCACCAACCGCTACTGGCACTTTTAGGTTTATAAGATAGTCTATTGTTGTTAGAGCAAAGCTATCCGGGTCGATAGGCCACGGTTCGACGTTACCGACTCCATCTGTTGCGCGAACCCGAAATTCGTAATCGTGAGCCATCAGTCCCGGCCCGAATGTGTCCACGGTATCCGTTGTGCAAACGAGCCAGTTGAGCCATCCGCCTCCGTCGACACGGTAATCGACATCGTAACAGAAAATACCGTTATCGGAGCCTGTTATCGGGTCGTAATCGTCGCCGAGCCAGTGGACTATTATCATTGTATCTGGATTATAACGATGTTCGACCCAGACCCAGCTTTGCGGTGGAATATTGTCGTATTGGTCAGGTGGAAGAAACCCTACGAGAAGTTCGTTAGAAGCTCCCAGAGAGGAATCGGGGTAGAAGACCGGATACGGTTGCCCGATAGCGTCATGAACAACATAGGAAGCTCCTGTGCGCCCAAAGTTGCCGGCTGTGCCGAAAACATCACGCACCAGGATATGGCTCGTTCCGGTCATCTCCGGTATGCCTTCGGCGATAACGCCCGCGATAAGGAGCGGTAAAAGAAACAGTGGCCAAAACCCCGGGCCTCGTTTCTTTGTTATTTTTGTATTTTGCTTTCTCATTTTGACTCCTTTTTGGTTAGTCTTTGTATGATTTTGACTTATACCAAATTATGGAGTCATTGTGTCTTTTGTATTCCACACGCCACTTTCTCTTCTTTGGAATTCCAGATTATTACCGACTCTTATAATTCGCCAGGTCCCGTCAGTATTCGGGTCGCCGAAATAAAACGCATCGGCATCACCGACCTCGATATCGCCGTCGACATCGAGCTTGCTGCTGGGGATTACATCGATACCGATGTTGCCGTTGTCGAAAAGGGTGCCCTGAACAAGTGCCGTGCCGTTCCATTTCGGTATATAGTTGGGCGAATTTGCGCCGACCTGAGGGTCGGTTTCGCATCCGGGGACATCGGCACAGGTAATATACCCCATAGTCGAGTGGTCGCCCCAGCTATAAGCTGTGTTCCATTCATCGGAGTTTCCGCCGCTCGCGGTGATTATACCGTTAGCATCGATATCGCCGTTAGCGATAGTGACCTCGCCCATAGGTGACGCGGATGTATAACCCTGGACAACCATATTGTCGATATGCATATCATTGCCATTGTATGAGATAAACAAGAACGCGATGAACAACGTAGGTTGATTATTCGCTCCAGCCGGCAGCGTAACGGATTCGGTAGACCAACCAGTAGTGCCATCGTGGCGGAAGCAGGTCGCGGCGTTATTCCAGACGGTGCCGTCCGTCGAATAACGGACAACAACTTTGTCGTTATTTCCGGAGTAGTCTGTATCGTGTAGCATATCGAAATAGACAATCACCAAGTTATAGCCAACCGTGGAGAAGCTCGATGTTTGTTCGAGTTGTATCTGGTCGCCGTTTGCACAGGTATGCGAGTTGAAATTAACTAATGTGGCGCCGTCGGTCGGCGAGTATCCAGCAGGATTCTGACTGGCGCCAAGATATGAAAGGTCTGCCGTTCCGACAACGTCGGTTTCTGCCCAACCTGTCGGCGGGTCTCCAGATTCGAAACTCTCCGTATACAGGATAGTAGGTGTGTTTGCGGTCTGGAAAACCCCGCTGCCGTCTATCAGGATGTCGTCATCGATATAAACGGTGTCGATAACGGCCTGTATAGAGTCGGCGATAAGTTCGCCCATAACTTTGAGCGCTTCGGATACAACCACCGTGTCGTGAGCTGTAGCGTTCAATGTGTCGAACCGAGCCGTTGCGGGAACCTGCCACGAGAAGTTCCCGGCGCCATCGGCTGTGAGAACCTCGCCCGCGCTACCGAACCCGACACCATCGTTGATACCACCGGAAATGTAGATATCGAAGTTGAAATCTACATCGTCATCGAATTCGGACCATCCGGCGATATAGACGTCGCCATCGAAATATCCAGCGAAATTAATGCTTCCGCCACCCGCGGTAGCGTATATACCATAGTTTTCGTCGCCGCCCCAGGCATCGGCATAAACACCATAGTTTATGCTAAATCCAGAACCGTTATCGAAAGCGTTTAGGTAAGCGCCGTAGTTTTCGCCATCACCGTAGCTTTCACCGTATAAAGCGTAGTTATATCCGTCGCCGCCGTCGATATAACCGTAGACACCATAATAATAATCGCTGCCGGTCGGATAGACATCACCTTCGACGCCGATATAACCACCTTCGCCGATGACGCCGATTCCGTAATAATCTATAGGAACGCTCACGGCGTAGATACCTATTCCGTCCTCTGTGCCGACATAGTTATTTTGG
>Ga0180301_10000353_pt1 | contig 35693 bp, 40 predicted proteins | sample GuaBasSediGuay16_FD_121797 | JGI IMG/M metagenome (GOLD analysis project Ga0180301, IMG submission 121797) | Subseafloor sediment microbial communities from Guaymas Basin, Gulf of California, Mexico - Guay16, Core 4569-2, 12-15 cm | ecosystem: Environmental > Aquatic > Marine > Hydrothermal... | reverse complement strand
TGGTGGGGCCGCGGGGATTTGAACCCCGGACCACGGGGGCCCAATTCGGGCACTAGATCCTTAATTGGAGTCTAGTGTGCCCCGCATCCTACCAAGCTAGACGACGGCCCCATCCGTATCTTTATTATGTAGATGTACTCCTTTATAAATAATATATTGGTTCTTCTTAATGGCTAGAATTATGCCGCCGCCGGGATTTGAACCCGGGACTTCCGGATTTCCCCTCGACTTCGGCGCCAGACCGTTTTAGAAGCCGTATGAGTCCGGCGCTCTACCGGGCTGAGCTACGGCGGCTTCCATATATATTCTAGGCAGTATTCAAGGGATTATAAATGTTAATTTAACCTACTCTACTAAGATACGTATGGAAAAGAATAGATTAGTATACATGTAATTCTATTTCTCCTAGTTTCATCTTATGTGTAAACTCTTCAATATCTCCATAGATATGTATCTTTAAGTAGTTTTCGATAGCTTCTCTAATTAGGTCACTTCTCGATAATCCTAGTCTTCTAGCAACAAGATCCATTTTTTCCAAAAAGTCTTCCTCCACCTTAAAAGTAATAACTCTCAAGCCCATACTAGCCCCACCAGTAATACTCATGTAGGAATCGAGTAGATAAGCAACAAAACCCTACAGAAAACAGAGAGACACTCGACTGAAACTATTCCATAAATACATAATTAAACCCAATAGCAATTATAAGATAGGGCCCGTAGCCTAGCCTGGATAGGGTGCCGGCCTCCGGAGCCGGTGGTCCCGGGTTCAAATCCCGGCGGGCCCGCTACATAAACACTCATTATTTATTCTTAGAAGAAGGGTTCTACTCAATTTTGCTAGTTCATTTTTACACATATTATGACTAAATATGGTCTGCTGGTATTGATGAATATATCTCTTTTTCAACAAGCTTTATTTAGCCCAAATTCTTTTGTAGTGGAAATTGCCGATCTCTAAAGATATAACATTAACTACTATGTATCCAGCTAATATCCCCATATATAATCTTACTGAGATACTTATTTTTCTATCTATAATAACATTGGCTTAGCTTCATTATCAATAGCTTTAGATGCCTTATATACAAGAATTAGATGTTTATGATCAATTAAAGCGGTTTAAGCCCTAAATATATGGTTTACAATACGTTAATATTTAGTATCTTCACTATGAGAGATTTATAATTAATAGCGATACATGGATCCTTTGATAAATAAATGTCTAAGAATAATAAACAATATTATCATATCTATTTACGACATAAACGTACTTAAAAATTCTATTCTAAATTACTGTGACACGGTATAATGAGTATGCCTCATCATAAAAGCAACTTTTAAGCTCAAACATTTATACTCATAGTAATTATTGATTATGCTTTAAAGATACTGTAATGTAGTAATTAAGGTTTATATATTTTATAATACATTTAGAATTATGGGGTACCTTTATGTATGGATGGAGAGGTAGAATAGGCCTTATAGTTCCAGCTTCAAATACTACTATGGAAGTAGAATTCTATAAAATGGCTCCAGATGGAGTAAGTATACATACGACTAGAGTTCCTTTGCAAAAAGTTAATGTTGAAGAACTTGAGAGTATGGAGAAACACTTAGTTGATGCCGCAAAATTGCTATCCATGGCTAATGTAGACGTCATTGTCTTCGGATGTACTACTGGTAGTTTGATCAAAGGCATTGGATATGATCGTGAAATTATTAAAAAACTCCAAGAAGAAACCAATATACCATCAACTACTACGACAACAGCTGTTATAGAAGCTCTGAAAGCATTAAATGCTAATAAAATTGCACTAGCTACACCCTACATAGATGAAGTTAATGAAAGAGAAGAACGTTTCCTAAAAGACATGGGCTTCGAGGTCGTTGATTTAAAGTCATTGAACATATTGAAAAATATCGATATAGGTAAACAAATACCAGAAACAGTCTATAGACTTGTAAAAAGCCTCAACTACTCCGATGCTGATGTAATATTCATAAGCTGCACTAACTTTAGAACAATAGAAGTTATAGAGAAACTTGAAGAAGATTTAGGGATCCCCGTTATATCTAGTAATACAGCCTCTATGTGGATGGCTTTAAAACTATTAAAAATAGGTGGTATGAAGAAGAAATATGGTAAATTATTTGAAACATTATAGCATAGAAGAACTAGTTCGAGATTTATATCTACGAAAAACTTATTTTTGTTAACATAACATATCTACCAGAGGGTGAACCTACCCACTCTCTAGATTCCCTTAAGGTGATAAAATGATTAAAAATAAAGCTATTTCCAAAACTTTATCTATTGTTATCATCGTCGTAATCATAATCGCTGTAGTCGCGGCCGTATACTTATTAACTACGCCGCCAACAACAGCGGTCAAAGAAGTAAAAGTCGGGGTTATATTGCCTCTATCTGGTCCACTTGCTCAAACAGGTGCTGATATGAAGAGAGGCATTGAGTTTGCAGTTAGGAAGATAAATGAACAAGGAGGAATTAAGAGCTTGGGAGGAGCTAAATTAGTAGTTGTCTATGGTGATAGTGCTGGTAAACCAGAGACAGGAGCTGCTGAAGCTGAAAGATTAATAACTCAGGAGAATGTCGTGGCACTTGTTGGTGCATATCAAAGTTCAGTTACTAAAACAGCTAGTGAAGTTGCTGAAAGATATGAAGTTCCATTCATTAACCCAGATTCTACTAGCCCAGCACTTACAGAAAGAGGATATAAATGGTTCTTCCGTGTAACACCTCATGACGAAATGTTTGCAAAACAACATGTTGAATTTGTACAATGGTTAGAAGAGAAATATGGTGTAGATATTAAGAGGGTAGCAATTATACATGAAGATACGGAATGGGGTACAAAATCTGCTGAAGCTTGGCAAAAATACTTTAGCGAAGCTGGATACGAAATTGTTAAAGTTGTAAGTTACCATGCTGCAACAGTTACAAGTCTTGATAGTGAAATAGATGCTCTAAAAGCTGCAAACCCCGATATAGTATTAGTTGCATCCTATGTATCTGATGCAATACTGTTTGTACAGACATGTAAACTCAGAGACTTCAGCCCATTAGCAATAATAGCTCAAGACGCTGGCTTCATTAACCCAAGCTACGTAGAGGAAGTTGGTGAAGATGGATACTACATATTCTCAAGAGAAGTCTTTAACTGGGACTTGTTCGAAGTCATTGCAGGTCTTAAAGAAGTAAATGAGGAGTACAAATCTATATATGGTGTAGATCTCAATGGTAACTCAGCAAGAGACTATACTGGCATGTGGGTACTTTACTATGCTCTTGAAGAAGCAGGTAAGAAAGCTGATCCAAGCGATCTTAAGGCATTCAGAGCTGCAATCAGGGAAGCTTTAGTCAACCTATACATACCTAAGGAGAAACTCATAATGCCTTGGGACGGAGTTAAATTCGATGAAAAAGGACAGAACATTCTTTCTAAAGGAATCATAGTACAAATGATGCCTGATGATGGAAAATATCACACAGTATACCCACCAGAAATAGCTACAAGAGAACCTATATTCCCCATGCCTAAATGGAGTGAAAGAACATAATTTTTTTTATCCAATCTATCCTCATATTTTCGTATAGGCTCTTAAATATCGTGAATTAAGGGTGTGAGAAGTGGTCTCTCCAGCAGATCTGGTTAACGCAATAGTTAGTGGTATTTTAGTGGGTAGTGTTTATTCATTAATAGCTATGGGTTTAGCTCTAATATGGGGAGTTATGAACATTATTAACTTCGCGCATGGAGATTTCATGATGCTAGGTGCTTTCATAGCATACTGGATGTTCAGGTTATTCGGCCTAGATCCGTTACTATGCATACCATTATCCTTTGGTACAATATTTCTACTTGGTGTCTTAGTACAGAAAGGAATTATAGATAGAATTCTCGAAGCGCCACTCATAAGCCAAATTGCAGCTACCTTTGCATTAGTACTCATCATAAGGTATGGCGCTGAAGCATGGTTCGGCCCATTTACTAGAAGAATAGTTACGGGTTACTCAGGGGAAGTCATTAACTTAGGCTCCATAATATTGCCGTTAACGAGGTTACTAGCTTTTGTAGTATCGATAATTGTTGCTTTAGCACTATATCTATTCCTAACAAGAACATATGTTGGCACAGCTCTAAGAGCTACATCACAAGATAGAGAAGCAGCTCAATTACATGGTATTAACGTTAGTGCTATGTATAAATTAGCTTTTGGTCTAGGAGTAGGAATTGCAGCTATCGGCGGTGTATTATTATCAACTTTCTATCCAATATACCCTGAGATGGGAGCATACTTCTGTCTATTAGCATTCATCATAGTTGTCTTTGGCGGATTCGGTAGTGTTTTTGGAGCATATGTTAGTGGATTAATCATAGGCGTAACACAGTGTGTAAGTGCATTATTCATAATGCCTACATTGAAAGACGTAGTTGCATTCCTACTATTTATTTTAATAATATTATTCAAACCCACAGGATTGTTTGGTAAAGGAGGGTGATAATGATGTCCACATTACTTGAATATATAAATATGGTAAGAAGATCTCCAATTATCCTAGCAATATCAATAGTCTTATTAATACTACCAATTATATTTCAATATCTGAACCTACCTTTTCCAGCAAATATGTTGTTCTTAGCATTAATGTATGCTATAGCTGCTATGGCATGGAATCTCTTGACTGGGTACACTGGCCAATTAAGTATAGGTCATGCTATTTTCTTCGGTATTGGTGCATATACGACAATGATCTTAATGCTATACTATAAGATCACTCCCTGGATCGGCATAGTAATTTCCGGATTTATGGCAATGATTGTCGGCCTTGCTTTAGGAGTACCATTATTTAGACTTAGGAGTCATTGGTTTACATTAGCAACAATAGCATCAGCTGAGATCTTTAGATTAGTATTTATGGTATGGCCATATGTTGGCGGATCAGCTGGTTTACAAGCTCCTATAGTGGCTCCTGAGGAAAAACTTTATTACATACAATATGCTGGACCATTCATTTACTGCTATATAGCTCTAGCCATCTTAGCTATTGAATTAATAGTATTACATAGAATTGTAAATTCCAAGATCGGATATTATTTACAAGCAATTAGAGAAGATGAAAACGCAGCTGCAGTACTAGGCGTAAACGTCTTTAAATATAAAATGATAGCTATGGCATATAGTGCATTCTTTACTGGTTTAGCAGGTGCTCTATATACAATAAGATTTAGATTCGTAGATCCATTTGCTGTATTCGACTTAATAACTATCTCAGTATACATAGTTGTTGCTGGCATAATAGGTGGTATATACTCATTCATAGGGCCATTAATAGGCGCATTTATATTCTTACCAATAACTGAGTATGTTAGAGTAGAAATAGTCGCTAGATTCCCAAGATACTATGGATTACATGTCTGTGTTGTAGGTATAATACTTCTAATTATATCCATGCTCCTCCCAGAAGGCATATATGGCTTTCTAGAGAAGAAGGGCATAATAAAACATAAGTTTTTTGAGGAAGAGAGTAGAGTAGTGGGGGGGCCTGAAAATGAGTAGTGGAAATACTATTTTAGAGGTAAAAAATGTTACTAAGAGATTTGGAGGCTTAATAGCTGTTAATAATGTAAGCTTTAAAGTTAGAGAAAGAGAATTCCTAGGTCTCATAGGCCCTAATGGTGCTGGTAAAACAACATTGTTCAACTGTATTTCAGGTTTATATAAACCAGAAGGTGGAAGGATAATATTTAAGGGCATAGATATCACGGGATGGCCTCCACATAAAATAGCTATGCTAGGTATTGCTAGAACGTTTCAAATAGTAAGACCATTATCTAACTTAACCGTTCTTGAAAATGTTGCTATCGGAGCTTTAAAAAGAACCGATGATATTAGGGAAGCAATAGATAAGGCTAGAGAAATCCTAAAAATTGTTGGTCTTTATGATAAACGTCATCTAAAAGCACATTTATTAAATGTTATTGAAAAGAAACGTCTTGAACTGGCTCGTGCTTTAGCTACTGATCCAGAATTATTATTATTAGATGAAGTTGCTGCAGGTCTTACGCCTACAGAAGTTGACGAACTTTTAGAATTGCTTAGAGATATTCATAGAAAGGGTATAACTATAATAATGATTGAACACGTTATGAGAGCAGTTATGAATATTGCTGAGAGAATTATTGTACTTCACTATGGTAAATTGATTGCCGAAGGAACACCTGAAGAGGTATCTAAAGATCCCAAAGTCATAGAAGCTTATCTGGGGGGAAGCTTATAATGGCTCTACTAGAAGTTGATAACATTGATGTATTTTATGGAGATACGCAGATTTTATGGGGAGTATCATTTAAGGTAGAGAAAGGCGAGATAGTATGTTTATTAGGAGCCAATGGATCCGGGAAAACCACAACATTAAAGACTATATCAGGATTATTGAAGCCTAGAAGAGGCCGTATATTATGGAAAGGAAAAGACATAACGAATCTACCCCCTCATGCTAGAGTAGAACTAGGTATAGCTCACATTCCCGAAGGTAGACGATTATTTCCTGAACTAACTGTTTTAGAAAACTTAAAGGCTGCTGCATATATCAAGAGAGCGAGAGAGAAGTTGGATGACACTTTAGAAATGATCTTCAACTTATTCCCCGTACTTAAAGAAAGGAAGAATCAGTTAGCAGGTACACTTAGTGGAGGAGAACAGCAGATGTTAGCAATAGCTAGGGGCTTGGTTTTAAGACCGGAACTTCTAATGCTAGATGAACCATCACTTGGTCTTGCCCCTAAACTAGTGATTGAAGTTCTGAACCTAGTTAAGAGACTTAGAGATGAAGGCTATACAATATTACTCGTAGAACAAAATGTCTTACAGTCACTTAAGATAGGTGACAGAGCATATATATTAGAAACGGGAAAGATAGTGAAGGCGGGACAGGCTAAGGCATTACTTGAAGATCCGGAAATTAAGAAAGCCTACTTAGGGCTATAAAATCCACAATTTATTTATAACTTGCAACATACAATTACTATGGGTGATTCATGCTTTGGAATCGATAGGAGAAGTCATAGATAGACTTATTACTGTAGATATTGGTGGAAGAGGAGTAATATTAAAACTATACTCTGCAGTTAGAGAAAAATCTGAGGGACCGCTTGTTCTTAGTACTGCAAAATCACTTAAAGAAAATGTTAGTAAAGGGGATTATGTTATTATAACTACAGGTTTTAGGATACCACCATTATTTATTCAAGAAACTGATGGTCCTACTGGCGCTGCATCTATTGCTAGAGCTGTTGATGTAGCATTAGGAGCGACTCCCATAATGGTTACTGAACCCATAGAGCTTTCTCAAAAAATTCTTGAAGTTGCATGTAGGAGTATAGGATTAAGTATTCTTCCTACTGATGTAGTTAAGAAACCAGGTATAAAACATGTCACAACAATCATAGGTTTTCCAATAGATGAGAAAGAAGCTTATGAAGAAGCTAAGAAAATAATCGATGAATTTAATCCCAGCGCTATTATAGCTATTGAAAAAGCTAGTAGGAATAGGAAAGGAGTGTACCATAATATGCGTGGACTTGACATAACTCCTTATCATTCAAAAATAGAGTATCTATTCGAAGAAGCTAAGAAAAGAGGTATATTAACCATCGGCATTGGCGATGGAGGTAATGAAGTTGGTATGGGCATCATTGAGGAAACCGTTAGGAAATATGTTCCATACGGTGATAAGTGTCAATGTCCATGCGGTGGAGGCATTGCATCGTCATCTATTACAGATAAATTAATAGTTGCTTCTATCTCTAATTGGGGCGGTTACGCATTAGCAGGGTTACTTGGTAAATTAACTAATAAACCTGGAGCACTACATGAACCAGAACAAGAATTCAAGATGCTATTTAGGATTTCGGATATAGGTTCTGTAGATGGTATAAACGGGTTTGCTATTGAATCTGTGGATAATGTCCCACTAGATATACATATTAGTTTAATTAAAATGCTCCGTGAAATGATTAAGAGATAACATAAAACCTTTTATACTCTAAATAACAATTATTGAAAAATGGTGATATTTTATGCAAAAAATCAAGGTTGTAACTGTAGGTCTAGGCCCTATTGGTGCATTAATAACTAAATACCTTCTAAAGAAGGAATGGGTTGAAGTTGTTGGCGCCATCGACATCGCTAAAGATCTCATTGGTAAGGATCTTGGAGAACACTTAGGTGTTGGAAAGCTAGGTGTGACTATCAGTAATGACTATGATAAGGTTTTGAGTGAGACAAAACCAGATATAGCTGTTGTAGCTACTGTATCTTACCTTGAAAAGTTATATCCTCAGCTTGAAAGGATTATACCTCATGGAGTTAATGTAGTATCTACGTGTGAAGAACTTGCATTTCCCTATATAATAAATAAGAGATTAGCTGAAAAAATTGATGCCCTTGCTAAGAAACATGGAGTCACTGTTTTAGGAACAGGTATAAATCCAGGATTCTTAATGGATACTTTAGTTATAGCACTAACTACACCAGCTTTAGAAATTAAGAGCATTAAAGTCGAGAGACTTATTGATGCTACTAAGAGAAGAGGGCCTTTCCAGAAGAAAATAGGAGCTGGCCTCACAGTTGAAGAGTTTAAAGAAGCAATAAGTAAGAAAATCATATCAGGTCATGTAGGACTTGATGTATCAATAGGCTTAATAGCTTCAGCTTTAGGATGGGAATTAGATAAAATAGAAGTAGGCGAAGTTGAACCAGTAGTATCTGATAAAGAAGTAGTAACTCCCTACGTAAAAGTAACACCAGGTAAAGTTGCAGGTCTAAAACAGGTAGCTAAAGGAATTGTAAATGGGGAACCAAAGATAACTCTTGAGTTTAAGGCATATGTGGGAGCACCTGGAGAATATGACGCGATAACCATAGATGGAACTCCAACAATCAAACAGAAAATAGAGCCATGTGTCCATGGAGATTATGGAACTGCTGGAGTTATAATTAACTTAATACCAAAGGTCATAAAGTCACCACCTGGACTAATCACTATGAAAGACGTAGTGCTACCGTCATATATCGAAAAATTCTAACCATTATCTAATACATTTATCTTTTTTATAATACATTATTTTCTCACTACTTTAATATTTATTTCTAAATAATTGATGGTATTGTGAAGTATAGTAGGAAGGAGATAGGAGTTAAAATTTCTTGTAGACTCTAGTACTAATTATACAGTCCTTACTAAGAGTGTGTAAAAGCTTGGATTAAAGATTCACGATGGATGGAGTTTGTCAAGATAAAACATATGATACATTGTAACCTCTAGATCGAAGTCACGATAAAATAAATTTAATTGTAGGACTCAAGTAGGCACAAATGACTTATCTATAGCATTATTACGATCTTGTTCCGAGCTACATGACTGATTAGTATTAAATACAACATTATAATGTTAATACCTTCTAGAGTCGGGACACGGATTTAAATTCTAGTGTCCTTACTTTATTAGTTAATGATCTTGTTTATGGGATCGATGTATTTTATTGTGAAAGATGCTATTTTACTACGAGTTTTCCTTCATAGAACTCTATTTCATGGAATCCATGATCCTTTATTGGATTGCCTCTATTTTTCAATATAGCTATCTCCTTTCTTATGGAGCCTAGTTTTTCATTTATGCGAGTGGCAATAACTACGTCAGCTATGTAATCCAAGCTGTATTCATCTATGTAATATTCTTTATCTTGGTTATAAACGATGATCTCTGTTACGCCCATAGCCTTTATTGCTTGTAATATTGAATGTGTAAAGAATGTTCTTTCGTCTTCATCCATAAACTTTAGTGATGCCTCAGCACCATCAGCAATACGTATATCATAGCCTCCTTCCTCAAGAAGCCTGATCAGGATTGCATAAAGTCTTGCTGGAGATATATAAATAGGATTTATACTAGTTATTGAAAGATTATTCTTTAAACTATTGTAATCGTAGCCTAGAATCTTTAAATAATGAAGTAATTGTTCGCGGCTTTCCTTATAACTTGAAAGCATAACTTTCTTTCCTTTCGAAGCATTATATGCAGCAATAGATAGCGCCAATAGTGTTTTATAAGTACCTGTAGGACCCTTTATACACACTATTGAATTAGCAGGTATCCCCCCATCAAGTATTTCATCAAGTTTAGGAATACCCGTTGGTATACGTTCACTAGATATAACGCCTTGATAAGATTGTGTATACCTATATGGTGGATATACCTGTACTCCACCAGATGTAATAGTGTATTCAACGGGTATAGGTATATAACTAGCATATCTTGATTTAGTAACCATTAGATACCTGGTTTCATAATGAGGTCCTCTTTTACGCATAAGCTCTATTATTATATCAGCTATTACTTCTTCATATCCATATCGCCGATCTTCTATGCCTACATCTTTTATAATCAATAATGTTGCGCCAAGCTCCTTAATTCTCTGCATAAGCTCTAATATAAACACTCTATACTCTTCTCCCGTAAGAACAGCTGTTAATGCATCAATAGTATCTATAACTACCTTCTTTATTTTTCTTGCACGTATCGTTTCTTGTATAACGCTTACAAAATATAGTAACTGTGACTTTTCAGAGTAAACAGATTTCTGAAAGTAATGTAGTTTAGAATCCATGTAATCTTTTAAATCAATACCTATACTTGATGCTTTCCATAGAAATTCTTCCTTGTTTTCAAAGAAATTAATATAGATAACTTCCTCTCCAGCAACAAGGCTTCTTTCTATAAAATGTATTCCCATAAAGGTTTTTCCAAGTCCACGCTCCCCTTTGATCAAGATAGTTGTTCCATAGGGGCATTCCAAGAATAGCCTTTCAATTCCTGGTATTCCAAGGTCAATACATTTTATATACTTCATAATATCAGCTCCCCGATCTTTATAGATATTGCGATCGTCATGCATAGTATTTGAGTTGTCTTCGAAAACGTGATCAGGCATGGGCTTCCTCCTGCTGTTTCATTCAAGCTCATGGATCATTACATATTATATTGAACGGGCATCACGGGTTGGGTATAATTGATTTAGATAAAAGCGGATAATAAAAATTTCTACACTTACTAAAATACTCAAAGAGCACCAAAGAAACAAGTAATCATTTAAGTCATTTTTAATTTCCTATAGCTTCTCTAAATAGCTACTGACATTTTAATAACCTCTGTATAAAATGTGGACAAATACTCATTACTTCTTATAGAGTTAATTATTTATTTGATAAATAGGTTGTTGATAAGCTCTTAGCTGATAATGTATAATTGCGGAAATTCTTAGCTATCTCCTCTATAGATATGTATGGAGCTACTATTAATGGTATATACTCTTTTATAGCTATTCTTATCGCTATTATATCTACTTTCTTTATACCATGAAGAATTACCACTGATGGTTTGACTGGCGCCACTCTAATAGCGACTAATGGGGATCTTCCACGAGTTATCCTTGTAAATACCATCACACGATCACTTGTAGCCCCCATGAGCTTAACGAATTCATTAGCTGCCAGAGATTCTATAGTACGAATACTGTCTACAATAGTATACCCTTTTATGGGTCTATGTTCTATAAAGGGGGTTATTAGTATACCCTTAGTAAGTTTAAGTATTTCCTCAAGCCTAATAGGCGATAAAAACTCGGCCATGTCAATAATTCCTTCAACATAGAATCCTAATAGAATAGCCACTTTTCTAGTAATAACCCAGCCTCTACTACTATCATACTCTAGTAAAGCCTTTACAAACTGGCGTATAAATCTGCGTCCTGGCTCGCGCTTGCCTCTCTCGTAATCGCTAACAACACTATATGATACCTTCATGATCCTGGCAATATCAACTTGGCTTAAACCATATATTTCACGCCAACGTCTAAGCTCTATACTCGGGCTACTACTCCATACGATATCGCCAGCAATACGTTTAGCGACACTTTCAATAACATATTCTGGTAATCTGTTATTCAAGAGCATCTACCAGTAAACGTTCACTAAAATATAAGATGTTATTTGTACTAGAATAAGTTATTCGTAGACTTTAAGTAAGTTCTATTAAGTAATTAAAACTAGCCATGATCATGTTAATTAGCATTAAGACTATGCTGATTCCAGGGCAAGTATTATTACGTATGTGTTTTTTTAACCCGATAAAATATTTATGATAAGAAGAAACACTTATATATTAAACCAATACAATTTCACAATAAGGTGAGAAACTTGTTTAGAATTTTTAAAAGCGTTATATTAGTATTAGTAATTGTATTACTCTCTCTATCAATATATTCAAGTTCGGCATCTCAAGCGGCATGTAATAACGGTGCATGTAATGGTTTTACCAAGGATAATGCTCCAATATTTACAGTCCAATATACTTCATTAACTACGATATATCACGAGGTAATTCGAGGAGACTACGTGGCTAATGGTACAAGTCTTAGAAACGAGCCTTGGGATATAATAACTATAAATGGAATACCTGCTGGAGCAACTATTGAAAAGTCTTTTCTAGTTTGGGCCATTCTAAATGATACGATAGTTCCATCAACAATTATGGTTAATGGGACGCTTTTTAATGGGGTTCTAGCAGGTACTGACATAGACTATTGTTGGGGCGCTGATCATAGCTATGTATTCTACGCAGATGTGACAAGCGTGGTTACTGGTAACGGAGTATATAATGTAAGCGGATATCCAACAGGCGTAGCCGACTTTTCTGATCCATGGGGATCATTTGTCCTACCATTTGCTGAAGGAGCCAGTCTTATAGTAATATATTCGCTTCCAACAGAGCCCCTAAGAGAAATAGTTGTTCTAATAGGTGATATATCTACAGTGGGCTTTCCTATAGGCACGCCTATAAATGCTACAATTAATATTAATTATCCAATAGCTACGCCGATAGAGGCTAAAAACACATGGATTGTAGCTGATGGACAAAATAATTTTTTGTACGACAGGGCATTGTTTGAAGGGGTAGTGGTAGCTGGTCCAGGTTCAAGTATTAGAGTAGATGATGCGTTTCCAGGACTTGATCATAGAACAGGTGCTTCAAGTCATGGAGCTTTGTGGGATACATTAACTATAGATGTGAGTGATTTAGTATCTCCTGGAGATACATCGTTTATTGCTAGCATACAAATGCAAAATGATTGTCTAGGTTACGTTGCAAACATATTCTCTATAAAAGTAGAGACTAAAACACCAGCAGTTGTTGGAGGGGAAATAATAGAATCTAATGGTTCTATAGAATCCTTTATGTCAATATCAATAACACTTGTCTCCTTAGCTATTGCTATAACCTATTCATACAGCATATATAGGAAGAAGCACTAGTAGGCAATGAAGTATCAAGAAAGAAAACGATAATTAGTTAATCTACTATGTAGAATTATGTGAAGATTTAGTCCGCCGGGGGGGACTCGAACCCCCGACCACCCGGTTTCTATGAAGCCCTTAGTGCCGCCCCGCCTTCATCCATCCCCATGGGGACTGGGGTGTTTGGCGGGTGGGGGCTTCGTTTCCCCACTACAGCCGGGCGCTCTGCCGCTGAGCTACCGGCGGTTTCGTTTAATTGTTTTTGTTTGGTCTGGTTTTATAGTTTTTTGTTGATACTTGTTTTTATAGTGTTGTATGTATTGTAATTATTGGTGATTATGCGGTGGCTTCCCTCGCGGTTGAGGTTGACAGGGTTTTAGAGAGAGATGTTTTGGAAGTCGATGATATTTTAAGTGTGAAGGACAGCGTTAGAGAAGAGGCCATTAGGCTAAGTCGTGAGATCATTAGAACTAGTGCTGAAGCCGTTAGAATGATCCATCTTGGAAGAATTAGTGAAGCTAGAAGCAATATTTTTAATGCCATTGATAAAGTTAAGCTACTTACTAGTAAGCTTAAGGAGCACCCTGATCTATTCTATAGCGGTCTTGTGTATAATTGTTTAAGTGAATACGTTGAAGCTTATGTATTCTATAACCTAGTTGTCGAATCTAAAATGCCCAGTCTTAACGAACTCGATGTACCATATATTCCTTATCTCCAAGGCCTAGGAGATGTTATTGGTGAACTTAGAAGATACATAATTGATCTTCTTAAGAAACGAGAATATAGTGAGGCCAGTTTGTACCTAGATGTTATGGAGACTATTTATCAATGGCTTAAGAAACTCAATTATCCAGATGCATTAATGCCTGGTGTGAGGCATAAGGTTGATATCGCCCGCCGCCTTATAGAAGACACTAAGGTATTATACCTAAATACTATAAACTCCTATGAGCTTAGGAAAAGAATTGAAGAAATATCTAAGAAATTATCTTAAAACACAGGTATAGTTTCATGGTATATGAAGCAATAATCTTAGCAGCGGGTCTGGGAGAGAGATTTTATAAAGAAACTAAAAAGTATAAACTTCTTATCGACATACATGGATATAGGCTCATAGAGTATCCATTAAACTCCTTAATACATGCTGGTATTAGGAAATTCGTCATAGTCGTCAATAATAAGTACTATGAATCTATAAAGAACCTATTATCTAAATATAAAGTTGATATAAACTATGTAATAAATCATAGAATTAGTAAAGGTAATGGATATAGTCTTCTTCTAGGAATACCCTATATAGAAAGTAAGTACTTCATAGTATCTATGGCCGATCATATATATCCTCCGAGTATAGTTAAAGAATTATTAGAGAAGTTTCATGGACGGCCTTGTCTAGGAGGAGATGCTGATCCAAAATATATTGAACTGGAAGAGGCTACTCTCATAAATGTAGAGGATAGTATTGTTGTAGACATAGGCAAGAGACTTAATAATTACAAGTATGTGGATATGGGTGTACATATCTTATCGAAGGATATGCCTTATGATCAGTGTATATCGGCTAAAATAGAACTTTCATCATTAATAAAGTGTCTTTTAAATAAAACAAGGATCTATCTAGCAGATATTTCTGGTAAACCATGGACTGATGTAGATACGTATAATGATTATTTAAGTGTAATACATGGCCCATGGAAAGTAGTTGTTGAAAAGGTGATTAAAGAATGGAGCTTGATAAAGAGTTCAAGATAACTGGTAAACCTACGGACGGGCCTATATCAAGATATGTTAATAGAAGGATTTCTACAAGGATAACACGATTCATAATCAAACATAATATTCCATTAACACCTAATCAAATATCAGTGATTTCCTTCATAATGGCCCTAGCTGTACTACCATTATACTTATATGGATACTCAATACCTGCAGGCATACTTGTACAATTATCATCTATAATTGATGGAGTAGATGGTGAACTAGCTAGAGCACTTAATATGATCTCTAAAAAAGGGGGATTCATAGATACTATTCTTGATAGATACTCTGACATAATAATATTATTATCACTAATACTCTATCTATCATCGACACGTTATCTAGCAATTCATATACTAATATTTGCAGTCTTATGCATAAGTGGGACTCTCATGGTAAGTTATATACATACTAGGGGACAATATGATTTCGAAATACACCCTGCTTATATAGGCTATCTAGATAGTATAGCATCGCGTGATGTAAGATTATTTATAATATTTATTGGAAGCGTAATTGGACTTATAGAATACACCATAATAATACTAGCCATAATAACCCATATATACGTCATTGTAAAGACCATAAATATGATAGCGATGAAACATGAAGAAATACAATAAAATAATGGGCCCGGGGGGATTTGAACCCCCGACCACCCGGTATCCCAGACGATAATAATTCTTAGATACTTATGAGCCGGGCGCTCTACCTGGCTGAGCTACGGGCCCATTGTCTAGTAGTTAAAATAGAGTTGGAGGAATATATAACTTATTTTGTAGAAACAATTAAATACACGAGGATAATCCATATACTGTAATGACTTACCAGCACTACTATAATATGTTTGTTGTATTCTAGAAAAGGATATTTTTTACCATACAAACCATAGGACTTATAATCATTATTATAATTCTAAGGTGGTAGATCCCCCAACAGAGTATTAGGCATTTTGATACTAAGGTACATAAACCTTGCTATACTCTATTGCTATATAATTGGTCAATAAAGTATTCTCTGTGGTTTGAAAATTATTCATTATGTTTAAATTATGTTAGTAATTATTAAGACCACTACTACTAATAATCCTATGAATGTGTATAGCATTGTTGTTGATGCTACCATTTCTGGTTTCCAATTATAGATTCTTGCTACTACCGTATTCAATACAGCTGGCGGCATTATTGATAATACCATAATCTGTGCTTTATACATTAATGGTAGTTCTAGCAATACTGCTAATATATAATGTATTATAGGCGACGATAGAAACCTCCATAAGCCAATAACCAGTGTCTCAATCTTATGCATAATTATGGGTTTTATAGATAGAGGTATTGTGGCACCCAGTACATACACTGCTCCATAACTAAGCATAAGATGTGTAGGGGCGAGTATAGGCGAGATCCATCTATATATTTCATTAAATAAGTAGTGTATAGCTATACCAATTGTAAAACCATAAATAATAGGTATTTTGAGAATAGACTTTAATATATCCTTTTTAATAGTGGCTAATAAACCTGATATCAGTGTTTGAAGCGTAAGTATTATAAGACTATACATGGTGGCAACACCTACATCGCCGTACATGATCATCAATATCGGAAATCCTAGGAAAACAGCATTTTGAAAGGTAGATGTTATTGCTACAGCTTTTCTAGAAACAACATCACTTAAGATCCTTAAGTTTACTAGAACTACTATACTCGTTACAGTATATATCAATGCTATAATGACTATACTCATATCAGCTAACTTTAATCCACGATATGCAAAAGTATCTAAGAAAACAGCTGTCAATAATACATAATAAATAAATTTGCTTAAGTACTCTATAAATATGCTGAAATGTTGATATTTGCCTAGAAAAACTTTTGACAAGATCCCCAGTCCTATAAATCCTAGTACTATGACGATAGGCGTATATGCATCTAGCATCTCAAGTCCACCGATAATTCCGTAGCTTATTCAAATTATTTTCTATAATTAGCTTGTCCCCGATCTCCATGATCTAAGATATTCTTCTTGTTCTTTTGTTAGTTTCTCTATATGTATTCCCATGGCCTCTAACTTTAACCTGGCAATCATAGAGTCTATTTCATAGGGTGGATTTAGTACTTTTGGCGGTAATTTACCACGATTATCATATAGATACTTTACTGCCATGAACTGGTTGGCAAAACTCATATCCATAACTTCACTAGGATGGCCTTCAGCAGCAACTAGATTAACAAGCCTACCTTCAGCAAGTAGATAAAGCGATCTACCATCCTTAAGTCTGTATTCCGTAACATTCTCTCTTATCACTATCTTCTCGATAGAAAGATCCTCTAGATCAGGTATCCAGATCTCTACATTGAAATGTCCAGCATTAGCTAATAAAGCGCCATTCTTCATAATCATGAAATGTTCACGGCGTATAACCTTCTTATTACCAGTAGCTGTAATGAATATGTCTCCTATCTTAGCAGCCTCGATCATGGGCATGACTTCGAAGCCGTCAAATACTGCCTCGAGGGCACGAATGGGATCTACTTCAACAACAATTACTCTTCTAGCTCCTAAGCCACGTGCTCTTAAGGCAATGCCTTTACCTACCCATCCATATCCAGCTATTACAACGATCTTACCTGCAATCAGTGTATTTGTAGCCCGTAATATACCGTCAAAAGTGCTTTGTCCAGTACCATAGCGATTATCAAATAAATGTTTTGTATAGGCATTATTCACTGCTATAACAGGGTATTTGAGGACACCATCCCTCTCCAAGGCCTTTAATCTAATAACTCCCGTAGTAGTCTCCTCGGTTCCTCCAATAAGTTTTGAGGCTAATTCAGGGTATTCGCCATGTAATAGTGCATGCATATCAGCACCATCATCCAATACTATATCTGGCTCGGCATTAGCCACTTGACGTAGACACCAGTAATATTCATCGCTTGATTCTCCACGCCACGCAAATACATTAATACCATATTCTACAAGAGCTGCTGCAACATCATCTTGTGTAGACAAGGGATTACTACCCGCAAGCCATATTTCTGCACCAGAATCCTTTAACGCCTTAACAAGAATAGCTGTCTCCTTTGTTACATGCAGTACTGCCCCAATTACTAAGTTCTTAAAAGGTTTCTTCTCACTATATTTCCTACGAAGCATTACAAGTACAGGCATCTGTTTTTCAGCCCATTCTATCTTTAATTTACCCCTATTAGCTAGTCCAAGATCCTTAACTTTATATTCAACCATGCACCTCACCTATTGCAATTATTTCTATAACAGGGTACATTAATAGTGTTATAAATAGATATGTATATTGATATACATGCATTAATAGAGGTAGATGGAGATGACTGAAAAGCCTATGTTAAGAAACCAATTAGTAATGGTATTGACTAAAAAGCCGTGGTTAATGCCTATACTATATCAGGTATATAGCTATGGCGAAATCGAGTACGGGGAATTAAAGCAATTACTAGGCGTAAAGAGCCCACTACTTAAAAGAGCCTTATGGTGGCTTATAAAATATGGTCTTATAGCGAGATACGATAACAAGTTTAGGATATCAAATAATTATAGAAATATATTGGAGGAAATTTTCCTCTATAAATGTATTATTAGAAATCGCTATGTTTTCAAGATTGGTGCAACCTTCATCGTTACAATAGTTAGGAAGGCGAGAATATCAGCGTATACCATACCAGCTCAACTCGTTAAGGAATTATCTAATTTAGAAGTCAATGTAGGAGCAAGCTTTACAGCAAAAGACCTGATAAATACACTGGGAATTCCCTCTAAACTAGCCTATAGAGTTGTAAAAACACATGAAATACTAAAACAATGTTCCACATAACTAATCAGTATCGCAGGGCTACATCATAAGATTTCTCGGTATCGGCGGTTCTCATCATAAATAATAATACCTGAAAGACTATAAATAGATAGTACCTAGAACTATTCTAACTAGAGAATTATATGAATTATTCACAGAATACACCGGATAAGTTTAGAGGAAAAGATATTCTAAATAAAGACCTTTTACTCAAACTATTAAACTACCATATTATCTTAAAGATCAAGAATAGTGGGCCCGCGAGGATTTGAACCCCAGACCTCCGCCGTGTGAGAATACAAAGATATGCAAGTATGCAAGTATTCATATTAATCATATGTATGTAATCCGGTTTGCATATTATAGCTGATATCAAAAGTGATATTACTTGATAATCGGATATGCATCATGTAAATTGCATTAAATCTAAAAATCTAATAGGGTGGATAAGCATAGAGGTCATGGAGGAGGAATAATGTCGGCTAAGAAATTTAGATGGATTATTGCCGACCCTAAGATATGTCACGGTAAACCAGTATTCAAGGGCACTCGAGTCTTGGTCTCTGATGTATTAGAAATGCTGGCTGAAGGTATGTCAATAGATGATATACTTGAGGAGTACCCTCAACTCAGTAAGGAGATGATTCTCGAAGCCATTGCATTAGCGGCTGAGCTTCTAAGGAGGGAAAGGCGTGTCATACCGATTCCTGCTTGATGAGAATATTCCACGGAAAATATACCGCATACTAAGAGAACGGGGTCATTATGTCGAATATGTTCCTCAAGGAGTAGATGATGAGACTGTTATAGACATTGCTAAGAATAAAAACCTCGTATTAATAACAAGAGATAGTGATTTTGCAGATGAAATCAGGTATCCACCCCATAGTCATCCAGGTATAATAGTTCTTAGAGTGCACCCAACACTACCTAGGCTATTAGCAGAAAAACTAATTGAAGCTCTTGACATAGTCAAGAATATAGATAAAAAACTAATAATTATTTACAACAACAAGGTAGAAGTCATAGGATAGTTTCTATTAAGGTGCTAGAGAGCTACTCACAATTGCTGATACAAAGTTATTGGTGGGCCCACAGGGATTCGAATCCCCGGGACTCCGCCATGTGAGAACGTGTTAATATACACAGATCCATATCACTAATATGTATGTAATCCAAAACGATGGTCAAAGTGTATATCAGGTATAATATATACAAACATAGAGTATGCATGATTATCTGAGGTCTCTAGTATGTTGGTATGATATATTTATAAAATATAGTTGAGCCAGAGACCCATCTATTTGTATGCACGTCCTCTAGGTCCGATGAAGTGTACTGTAATTATCCTAGAACTCCAATCGATTGTGTATACTATCCGTATATCACCAATGCGGACTCTAAAGGTGTCTTCAAACCCCTTAAGCTTCTTTATATCATAATTCTTGTATGGTACAGGATTTGTCTTTAATTCATCGAGAACTTCTAATACCCTTAACCTATATTCCTTAGGCAGGCGCTCTAATGTCTTAGCGGCCTTACGTTTTATCCTCACTTTGAAGGGTTCCTCATTCAAAATAACTCCCTTCTACTTGCTTCCTAGCAACTTTCGCTTGATTTCATCAAGGTCTACTAACTCATCCTCAGACTCTATAGCCTCAATTTCGTCAGGAAGAGGCTCTACCTCCTCAATATTTTTCTCGATGATAAATCGTAGCATAGACTCCACTCTAGCCAGCCTCTCCTTTATCTCCTTAATCTCTGATAGAAGCTCAGAACTTGACATCTTTTATCCCAAGTATAGTTTAATGTGATTCGCCCCTAAAAGTTATTGACCAAAAACTGTTAATAATCGTTATTAGTGGGCCCGCGGGGATTTGAACCCCGGATCTCCGCCATGTGAGGGCGGCGTCCTAACCAGGCTAGACGACGGGCCCTTACTGGCCTCTTTCTTAGTTGTAGGCGTTTTCTCTTTTTTTCTTTTCTCCACTTATTTGCAACCTCATATAGCCAGAGACGATTCCCTACTATTCTGCACCTAGTATCATGTATGCTGGGATCCTACTAGCACATATAGAGATAATAGTATCCCCTTAACCTTCTTGATCTCGAAATACACTTTTACCACAGCCCCTATATATAATAGTTTGATAATGTTATATGTGAAGAAAATATAATTGAGGATAGGCTTCATTGAAATGGGAGCATGCCCTATTTATTTTAATTGGTGTATTGATAGCTATTAATGTTGTTACGTTCATATATTATTGGAACCAGGTTAATGCATTAACGTTGGAGAGGGATGCTCTAAAGCAACAAGTAGATGATCTTAATTCCCTGGTAAATACTCTACAGAGCCGGGTAAGTAGCTTATCTAGTGAAAGAGATGCTTTGATGCAGGAAAACGAGGATCTCAATACACAGATAACTATGCTCCAGAACCAGATTGAGAACCTGCAGACACAGGTAGCTCATCTACAGGAGCAGATGAACATCTTAGCTGGTGAAAGAGATTCTTTAATGCGGCAAGTTAACATGCTCCAGAATCAGGTAGACTATCTACAGGGTCTAGTGGACAATCTCTGGGGTCAGATAGATTATTTGCAGGGCCAGCTAGACTATTATGAGAGTATTGTAAATCTTGAATTAAGCAGAGTTCTAGCTGACAACGAGGTCATAGTTATTCCTGGAGACAGCTACCATGTACTCTCATATACCACCGAGTATGCTGGATACCTAATCATAGAGTTTACAGCTACAAACGGTATATCAATACATGTAGGAAGCAATTTCACTGGCGAATACTACTACACCTACCCAAGCAATGGAACCGCCTCAAGCGGGACATTCTACGTACCAGTATTCCCAGGCACTACATACATATTCCTAGACAACAGAGGTCTATTCACACCAGGCGTAACAGTAACCATAACAATAACGTATGTATACTGAAACATTTTTATCTATGCTTTATCTATCTAGCACGATCAAAAACTCCTTTAAGTGTAAAAGAAGGTATTTATTGCTATGGTAAATCTCTATCCAACTCTATTATTCTATCTTATGATCTACTATAAATTACAATAGCTATTAATACTAAACTATGATCATCTCACGAATACTGGATAAAACTTTGAAAACGCACCACAAAATTATGGTTCAGAGCCTGTTGGCGACCCGGAGTTCCTCTGTAGTAAGCCAGTCTATTGAGGACACTGCTTCTAGTACATGAGTATCTAATGGTTAAGAGGCGTAGGGGTTTTACTTACCGCAGCCTACGTAGGTACTGGGATATGAAGGAGATTTATAGGGACAGGAAAGACCCTGCCCATGAATGGCATACGGTCGAACACATATTAGAGAACTAGCACAAGAGGGCTTCCTAAAAAGAAAACACCCAGGAAACAATAAGAAAACCGTGATCTTCTATCCCGCAAAACGATCTGAAACGTGATCAAGGAGAGAGCCTAATAGATGTTGGGTAGGTAGCTTAATCTTTTAAACTATATTTCTGGTTCTAAAGATAATGTTGGTGTATTAGTTATTCATGTATCTGGTTCTAGGAAGTGTTTAGAGGTTGTTACTGGGCTTGTTAGGGTTAAGTGGCTTGGGAATAACGAGATAATAGTATATATACCGAGGAGTAAGAAGGAAAGGGTCCTCAATGCCTTCCGAAATTGTGTATTTGGAAAACGATAATTCTATATATAATGATTATCTGTCTTGTACACGTGCTAAAAGGCCCTATAATCGATGGATCACTGCTAAAAACTGCTCAATATTTTTATACTATGATTATTTTAAATATATTGGGTGATCTATATCGAGATTGACATGTTTAAGATACTATGCAAACTTAGTAAGGAGAGACCTGTTTTTCATTCTGAAGCTGATTTTCAGCATGCATTAGCATGGAAGATACATGAAATGTACAACAAAGAAGGACATGGTATAAAAGTTAGATTAGAAAAGAAGATAAAGGTCGACAATAACCCCATATATGTTGATATATTCCTTGAAGATAATGAGGGTAATAAATGGATTGTTGAATTGAAATATAAGACCAGGGCCTTATGTGTAGAAGTAGATGGAGAAGAATATGACCTGAAAAATCAGGGTGCGCATTATACTAGTAGATATGATTTCATTAAGGATTTATCAAGGCTTGAGAAATGTGTCAGAGCATTTACCAAAACTACTGGTTATGCTATATTCCTTACTAATGATCCACAGTATTGGAATAAGCCGAGAAAGGACTCTCCTAAAGATAAGGATTTTAGAATACATGAAGGACGTATTCTGGAAGGTACCTTAAGATGGGCAGAAAACACCTTGGAAGGAACCAGGAGAGGTAGGGAGGAAGATATTACTTTAAATGGTAAGTACAAATTAAAATGGAATGAGTGGAAAGAGCACCCAGCTCTGAAGGAGAAAGAGTATGGTATCTTTAAGTACTTACTAATAGTAGTTAAATGATCCTAAAGAAATTAGTATTTAGTTGTATATTATAATATACTTGGGTGTTTTGTTTGGTTTATTGTGGCAGGTTTTATGAGGATGAGTTCCGTGATATTGTTAAGTTTGTGCTAAAGAAGCATATGAAGGAAGAGCATTATGAAGAGCTACTTAGTGGGGTTAAGAAGACAAAATACTGGGAAATATTTGGTACTCAGACAGCAATAGAATGGTATTCAGGATTAAAAGCATTCCGTAACATTATAGAAGGAAAATGTTAGTATCATTACAAGTTTACCCATGTATGTGTTAAACAAGAAAGTAATTAGTAGATCATACTATGGTTATTTCTCATGAAATAATATTAATTACGATCGATACTTAATTTAATGGTGGATATGAAGTTTTGCCAAGATATTGGCTAAAGAAATGCCCTGTATGTGGTAGGGAGTTTCAAGCTCCTGGTCCAATGTTTAAGTATTGTTCGGAGAAATGTAGAAAAGAAGCTAGGAGGTGGCAGCAAAAGAAGTATAGGAGGAATAGAAAAAGGAGAGGACGTGATTATTCTTTAAAGCCTAAACCTGGGGATCGATGTAAAATATGTGGCTACGACATAATATATGCATTAGAGTATAGCCATGAAGTAGAAGCGTTTCTCTGTGCTAATTGTCATAGATTATATCATCCAGGCTCTTACAAAAGAGCTACTCTTGTAAGTCGATTTGCCTATCCTGTTAAACTGTCTGGAATGATCTACATTCCTGGTCCTGATTTATGGCCAGAAAGATGTTATTTATGTAGACAAAAATTTACTGAAGATATATGGGAGCTTCACCATATTATACCTAGAAAACATGGCGGAGAATCCTTAGGCAACAGAAATATTGTGATCATATGTGCTAATTGTCACAGGATCTTGACTAGGGCGAATAATATCATAAATGAGTTTCTAGAAGAATTTCTAAAGTCCGAGAATAATCCCTATAGAAAATACATTGACACCGTTAAAAAACTGGATCAAGAAAGCAACATTGTTAAGTTGAATATAATGCTTAGATTCTATGATTATTTAAGTGATAACTGGAGTAAAGTTCTTGAAATAGTCCGTGAATCTGTGTATTAGTAGGTATAATTTGAAGCTATTCGTAGCGACTTTTCTTTGAGTAGTCGCTTATTCTGTTAGTGGGTTTTTGATGTATGGGTACTGGAGAGTCGTGAAAGAGCGAGAGGGATTAATAGATGATGGCTAGGTGATTGATTAAGATTATTATTCTTTCAGATAAGTATTTTCATGAATATACTTATAGCAATATAATGATTCAATAATTATAGCATGTTTTATATAAATATTGTAATGGTGTAAATTTATATTTAGTAGAGGCTATGAGATTGTTTACTGGATATCTTGTGCAAATATTGAAAAGAATATTCAATTACCGCTATGTAATTTTGTTTATTAGCTTTTTGGTCTCTCTCTTTCTTGGTTATTTAAATTATATGCTTCTAATATCATATTTTATGAATAGATCACTAGATTTAAATATTATCTCTATTCACATGTTTTTACTGAATGGTCTTTCAATAATGGTTTTAATATTAGCAGAAGACTATAGGAGATCTTTAGAGTTTAGTTCTATTATTGACTTGTTTAGTCTATTTGTCTTAATTGTTTTGGGACTTTCTCTTTTTGTTATTGTGTTATGCCATATTAATTTCTACTATATACTTAGCCTATCTCTCTTTATGATTATTTGTATATCAGCTATTAATAAATCTAATAAATATTTTAAACCATTGTTTAATTTATTTATGTCATTGTCGTTTAGGCTGGAATATATAGAACTAATGCTTTTCGTAGTCATGTTTGCTTTGTCTGCGTCAATAGTGACATTAACTGCTTACACAAGCGAAGAAACAGGCAGTATAGATATAAATCCTTATTTTGCTCTAATGTATTTTATTTTAAGCTCTGTTTTTGTTCCTCAACTGATTAGTTATATTGATTACTTTATGATGAAGAAGCATGTTATTAGATTAAAGAAATTGATCAGGAAGAGATTTCCTAAGAATTATGATAGTATATTGGGTTGCTTAAATCGTTATATACATCATGTTTATCGGCTCGAACCCTCAGAGCTTGTACTATATTATCATTTTCTTTTGAGTGCTATTGAGGTAAATGGCATCTCATTATGGAATTACATTAAAAATTATAAGAATGAATCTATTAGGAAAACATTAAATGTATTTGCATGTAAAAGTCTTAATGAGATGTTTGGTACTTTAACTCTCTCTGGATTAAGAGCATCTTTTGTCCATTGGAAGATAAAAGAAATGGAATTAGGATATTTTGAAAGAGTAAAATACTTTTTTGAGGCTATAGCCAAGTGTGATCTCAGGAACGAGATTATAGTACCATCACTTACCTATGTTGAACAATTGATAGAGCAAATAATACAAGATAATGCTAAATGAACTTTAAGTGTCACTATTTTTGGGAAGAAAAATTGTGTTGTTTTTGATATACTCATTGATTTTGTAGGAAGCTTAGAGGTTCTAGGGTCCTGTATGAGTCTCAATAATCTCTGGTAAATAGTAGTCGAATTAGATCCCTGGCCTCATTTAATAATTTAGTTTACTTGCTTAGTTTGGTTGAGTGGGTTTTGATTTTTGCCGTAGTAGTAAGGGCTCCATAGAGTTTAGAGAAACTATAGCTTTCCTAGTATGTTTTCCTTGAGCCACTTGTCTATTTCTTTTAGTGCTTGGTTGTGTATGTGGAGTATTTCTAGTAGTGCTTCTTCCCGTGTCATTTGCGGTCTTAGGTAGTGTTTGTAGAATATTTTCTTGCTTGTTCATCCATGTATGAATTTGGTTATTGTTTCTGGTACTTCTGCTTTTCCAGGAGCCATGTATTTATTTTTCGTAGTAGCCTTGGCTTGAACCTTGGATAGATCTTTTTATCTTTTTGAGGATTAGGATTCCTTTTCCCTCCTATAATATACTACCTTATCAGTTTTTTCTCTCTAGATGTTTCTCCCTAGTCTTCTCCAGGGCCTCTAATAGGTCTGGTGTTGTAGTCTAACTAAATTACAGGGCTTCCTTATTGGTTATTGGATTGGAGAAACCTTATAAGCTTCTATTTTTGTTTGCTATAGCATAGTCGAGAATAGTTTTGGTGGTGTTTAGAGAATGCCTATTGAACTACATAATAAGGAGGATTTCTTAAAAGTTGTTGAAAGAGCATTAGAGATCCGTGTTAAGGCGTATGAGGATAAGGGATTTGCTAAAGTTAAGGCTAGGACTAGGAAGTATCTCTATACTATTAAAGTATCTATTGATGAACTCGATGGTTTCATTAACGAGATTAAGTCTAGAACTCCAGGTATTGAAGTAATTTATTTCTAGAGTTCTAGTTTCTCTCCATTGCCTGGTATATAAATGTTTATATCTTCGCCTATTTTCATCTTGGCCATTTCGGCTAATTTGACTCTAGATTCGTCTTCCCCATGTATGATCACTATATTTTTGAGACTATGTCTATAATGATACATTATTTCCAATAAGCCATCTCGACCAGCATGGCTTGATAAATCAAACCATTGAAGCCTAGCCTTTACCTCAAGACCAAGATCTTCTATACGTCCAGTCTCGAGAATCTCATGTCCAGGACTGTCTGGACTTTGATAACTAACTAAGAAAACAGCATTTTTCGGATTATCAGCTATTTTCTTTAGATAATAAAGTGCGGGCCCGCCCTTAAGCATGCCTGCTGAAGATACTATAACACAGGGTCTTCTCCAAACTTTTCTCCGATCCTGCCATCCACGTATGAAACGAGTGTTTTCAACAGCTTTACGGAACATTTCTGGATCTCTTAGGAATTTCCTATTCTTTAGATAAATATCTGTTATTTCACGCGACATACCGTCTAAGAACACTGGTACGTGCGGTAATTCTGCTGTAACCAATGATATTACTTCCTGGCTCCTGCCAACACTAAATGCAGGTATTAATACTACACCATTATTATCTATAACCTCCTCTATAGAGTCTACGAGCTGTTTTTCAGTTTCATAACGGGGTGGATGTATAACATTGCCATAGGTTGATTCGATTATCAGCGTATCTATTTTCATAGGCCATAGCTCGGCCTTGGTTAGCGTCCATGTCTGGATAGTGTTTGTATCTCCAGTATATAGGATCTTGTGGCCACTAGGCGTCTCAAGGTATATTAATGAACTACCAAGTATATGTCCAGCACTAGTTAACATAACTCTGTATTTATCGACTTCGACTTCTTCTCCGTAGTCAAGTAAAAGGCTATGTTCCATCATAAGAGATACTTCTCCTTCTTCATAATCAATGTAATAGCCAGAGATCTTCATAAAATCTCTTATAAGTATTTCACTAATATCCATAGTAGGTTTAGTCATAATAGTTAAGGGCCTAGCTGATATGAATAGTTGGGGTACAGCACCAACATGGTCTAGATGAGCGTGGGATACTACAATGCCAGCGACATCTATTGGTCTAATATGCTCTGGAAATCTAGGCCTGCCTTCTTCATCAAAATTTATTCCATAGTCTAAGAGTATTCCCTTTTCTCTACTAGTATCTCTAACATAGATAGCAGCTCTTCCTACTTCACCTCCGCTACCCAGTATTCTTACCTCAATAGCCATGCTAGCCCACCCTAGTCCTTAATATCTAGGATAAACTAATATTGATCAAGCCCCTTATTAAGTATAGGTACTTAATGTGGGGAATAGATTCTAAAACAAGGCTCTAATATAGAATTCTTAGGAGGGAGAATAGTTGTTACCTGGAATGTCTCCTAGAGAGCTCAGGCGCATGCTTAAGCGTATGGGAATAGATCTTGAGGAACTCAAGGATGTTGATGAAGTAATTATAAGACTTAAAGATAAGGAGCTTGTTATTGAATCACCTACTGTATTATTAATTGACGCTGGTAAACAAAAGATCTTCCAAGTGACTGGGAAAGGCTATATTGAGAGAGAACGTGGTACTACAGAGGAGAAACCACGTATTGAACTAAGTGAAGACGACATACTATTCATTATGGAACAAACAGGGGTTAGTAGAGATTTAGCTGAAAAAGCACTTATCAAAGCAGAAGGCGATCTCGCTGAGGCAATATTATTGATAAGAGAGGGTAGAATCTAAAGCTAAGGGATCATACATGTTAATTCCAAAGATCGGTGATGTGTACAATATTTATCCTATAAGAGTATTTGAATATAGATCAGTTAAAAAACCAATGTATCTACTTGGAGTATATTATGATGGTGCATCTGGTAAGGCTGTACTTGAATTTGTAACGGAAGATGGTAGCCAGTTATATTTAGTACATGATCCAACTGATCATAAGCCCTACTTCTTAACAGATTTATCTCCCGAAGATATTGAAAAAAGAGCTGAAATTATACGGCATAAGAGTTTTGAAAGAATAGAAGTAGTAAATAAATTCGATCCATTAAATAATAGAATTAGACGTATGACAAAGATCGTTACTAAAGATCCATTAGCTGTTGCCTCTCTGAGGAATAAAGTACCTAAGGCTTGGGAGGCTAAAATAAAGTATCATGATAACTATATTTTTGATCGTGGACTAATACCAGGTATGAAATATCTTATTGATAGCGGTAACGGCTTTACATTAGTACCACCATCTATCGAGGATAAAACCATTAAGAAAGTAAAAGAGATCTTTAAGAATGAAGATAAAGAGACACAAGATCTGGCTCTACAGTGGATACCATTGTTCGAGGAGAAACCTCCACCAGTAAAGAGATTAGCTATTGATATTGAGGTCTTTACACCGTTTCGTGGAAGAGTCCCCCAAGCATCTTCAGCTAATTATCCCATCATAAGTATTGCTTTAATAGGAAATGATGGATATAAGAGAGTACTTGTCCTCGCTAGAGGACGTGGATGGGAAGACAATATTCCATCAGAATTTCCTGTTGATGCTATTATAGAGTTTTTTGAAGATGAATATACATTAATTCTTGAAGCATTTAGAGTTATGAATAGTTATCCAGTAGTTCTCACATTTAATGGTGATAACTTTGACCTAAACTACTTATATCATAGGGCATTGAAACTAGGAATACCTAATGAGTATATACCGTTGCATATAGGAGAGGATATGATTAGATTAAAGGCAAGTATTCATCTAGATCTATATAGATTCTTTAAGAATAAAGCTGTCCAAACATACGCCTTTGGAGCCCGTTATCAAGAGTTTACACTTGATGCTATTGCATTTGCTCTTTTAGGTATATCAAAACTTGTTGTTGACAGGAGTATAGGCGAACTATCATATGGCGAGCTTATAGCTTATAACTATCGTGACGCGGAACTCACTCTACAGCTAACTACGTTTAATAACGAACTTGTATGGAAACTTATGATTTTGTTAGCTCGTATATCAAAGACTAGTATAGAAGATATATGTAGAAAAACGATATCTAAATGGATACAGAATCTGTTTTACTGGGAACATAGACGTAGGGGGTTCTTAATACCAGAGCCCGATGATATTAGGAGAGCAAAAGGAGGTATGGGTAAAACTGAGGCAATAATTCAAGGTAAAAAATATGCTGGTGCATTAGTTATAGAGCCCCCAACAGGTATATTCTTTAATGTTGTTGTTCTAGATATAGCGTCTCTATATCCGAGCATCATTAAAAAGTATAATCTAAGTTACGAAACAGTTAATGTAGAAAATTGTAGAAAAATAGTCTTTGCAGAGGATGAATCAGGTTTTAAAGTTCATAAGATATGTTTTGATAAGCCTGGCCTTATTGCACAAATAACTGGCTTATTAAGGGATTTCCGTGTCCACATTTACAAGAAGAAAGCTAAGGATAAAGGTTTAAGTGAAGTTGAGAGAAGCTGGTATGATGTTGTACAGAGAGCTATGAAGGTATTCATAAACGCTAGTTATGGAGTTTTTGGTGCAGCGAACTTCCCATTATATGCGCCAGCTGTTGCTGAGAGTGTAACGGCTCTTGGAAGAAGAGCTCTCTACAGTATATTGCAAAAAGCAGCCGATATAGGAATTAAGGTTCTCTATGGAGATACAGACTCTATTTTCCTATGGTCCCCTACCGATGAACAAACAGATGCTTTGCAGGAATGGGTTTCTAGAGAGCTAGGTCTTGAGATCGAAGTCGATAAGGTGTTCCACTATGTATTATTTACTGGTTTAAAGAAAAACTATGTGGGAGTATTGACTGATGGAGGTATAGAGATTAAGGGTCTTGTTGCCAAGAAGAGGAATACACCTATATTCCTTAAGGAGTTACTGACAGAAATTATTGAGAAGCTTCGCTCAGCTCGTTCTCCCAGGGACTTTATATTGTTTAAAGAATGGCTCCACAACCAGGTTAGGACATTATATATGCAGTTGAGAAATAAAGAGCTTACACTTGATAAACTTGCATTTAAGATTACGCTATCAAAGCCATTGGACGAATATAAGAAAAATAGGCCTCAGCATGTGAAGGCTGCTCTTCAATTAACATATCATGGAATACAAGTCTTGCCTGGAGATATTATAACGTTTGTTAAGGTTAAGGGTAGAGATGGTGTTAAAGCTATACAGCTTGCTAAATTATATGAAATAGATCCCGATAAGTATATTGATCATATACGTAGTGCTTTAGAGCAACTATTGCAGGCTTTTGGTGTACGCTGGAATGATATTATTGGTTTAAGTAGACTCGAAACATTCTTCGGTGCATCATAATATTTTTCATGCTGGCAATATATTTAATATATTCTAGATAAAGAATAGCAACTAGACGTTAAGAGGAGGTGTATAGTGAATGCCTAAGAAGAGAGAAAGTCGTGGAAGACATAAGGGCTCTAAAGGAAGAGTTGAAATGATCCAATGTGATCAGTGCGGCCGACTTGTACCTAGGGATAAAGCGATATGTGTTACACGAATGTACTCACCAGTTGATCCGCAGTTGGCACGTGAGCTTGAGAAGAAAGGAGCTATTATAATGAAGTATCCCATTACAAAGTGTTATTGTGTTAGTTGTGCGGTGTACTTAGGTATAGTAAAGGTTAGACCTGAACATGAGAGAAAGCCTAAGCCGTCTCCATTATAACAATATTCCTGTTTTCATATTTTATGAAAGAACATCACGATTTACTAGATACGATATAGTATATCGTATATCTAATTCATTAAAAGAGTTTTATGAGGATTTCATAGCTATTTATATAATAGAATACAATAACAGTGTAGAGACAATTATCTGTAGACGTATTGGCTGTTCTAAATTATTAACAGACGATGTAAACTCTCTTGTAAATGCTTTAGATACTATTTTTAATGAATGTTACGAACTGTTAATTTTGGAAGAAGAGGGGATCTATGATTTAAAGGAGCTTTGTAACAAGAAATGTTTTCTTCTGGGTCTGCATGAAACCTCTAATTTGGGAAATGTAGCTAAATCGTTCAGTAGTTTAATAAAGATTATAAGCTTGGGGGAAGTCAGTTATTTGACTAGTCAATGTATAAAGATCATTGGCTATATTAATACTGTTCTATGTAGGGAAAAAGATTTTTGAACACGTGATACGATGCTATAATTTTATATTCTACTATATTCTTCTTAGGTATTGAAGAAAGACATATAGGTGTAAAATATGCCTAAAGTTAAAAAATTGATCTTAGTTACTGCAACTCATCACCCACTCCACAGCTTATGGGTTAAACTAGTAGATGAGATCGCGAATGAACTGGGAATAGATAAAGAGATCAAGTATGAGGATTACGTACTATTAACAGAATACGGAGACACCGACGAGTTTGGCATGGCATGGCTTCCACAATTACTAGCACAGCTTGATGACGGGAGTATTAAGCTTGTATTATCACAAATGCCACTAAATGAAGCTTTGCAACCAGATTATGAAAAGGCTAAGGAACAAATTATTGCTAAAATAAAAGAACTTGAAGGAGGATAACACATCATATGCCCATCTATAGTATAACAGTTCCTTATGTACCGACTCCTGAACCTGTTGCTAGGGAAATGCTTCGTGTTGCTAATGCCGGGCCCGAAGACATAGTATATGATCTAGGATGTGGTGATGGAAGAATACTTGTTATAGCAGCTAGGGAATTTGGTGTAAAGAAAGCGGTTGGAATAGAGATTAGAGAAGATAAGGTAAAAGAGGCTATAGAGAATATTAGAAGAGCTGGTGTTGAAGATAGAGCAACGGTTATTCATGGAGACATGTTTGAGATAGATATTAGTGAAGCAACTATAGTGACTCTATTCTTATTAACGAGTGTTAATGAAAGACTTAAGCCTAAACTTGAGAGAGAACTTAAACCAGGAGCTAGAGTAGTTTCTCATGAATTTAGAATACCTGGATGGATACCTAAAACAGTAATTGATGTTAGGGATAGAAATTACATTACACATACGATTTACTTATATGTTATAGGAGAGCATGTAGGTTAATGCTTTAGGACTTTACGTGCATATACTATGTAACCTGTATGTCCTATCATAAATGGTTCGGGTCTTGACGCATTTTCCTCAATAATATAATTTCTAAGAATGATTTCTTGAGCTTTAATATCTATATATCCTCCATGTTCCCTTAATGCGAGAACAGTTTTTTCAACTTGATTTATTGTTGGTACATATACTATTATTGGATGTGAGGGTTTTAGCGCTTTATATGCATGTTCAATTACATTCCATGGATCAGGTAAGTCTAGGAATATGGCATCAACATTGGTCTCAAGAATACCTTTTCTTATATCAGCGTGTCTTATAATAACTCTTTCAAGGAGGCCAGATAGTCTAAGATTTTCCTTAGCTATTTTTATGTAATCCTCCCTAATTTCATAACCATATACTTTTCCTTGTCCTCCAATAATATGGGCTAAGTATGTTGTTAAATAACCTGTACCTATGCCCGCTTCAACAACTCTTGAACCAGGTCCTATACCAGATAAATATATCATATAGCCTGAATCTTTTGGGTAAATTACCTGTGTAATTCTTCTATATCCATATAAGTAGTCGTGGTGTAAAGGCTTTAACAGATAAACTTTTACACCTTGACTAGTATAGGTATATGATCCGTATGGTAGACCGATAATATCGCTATGTTTTATATAGCCCTTATCGGTTCCAAAAATCTTGTCTTTATCTACTTTTATAAGAAATCTTCTTTTTCTATCAATCATTATTAAAACAGGCGATCCATTTCTTATAATTTCTTCTGACAATTAGACAACACCACTTAAATAATTGTATCAGTACTGGTGTCATTCATCATCTTATCAGTAATACCAACCTTCCTCATCTATTTTATTTCAAACAAGTATATGGGTTTTAAACATTCTCTATTCCATGACTATATAAGGGTGTTGAGTATTTGTTTCTTCTAGAATTGGGTGATGTATGGTGGAAAATGAGAAAAGAATGTATTTAATGAGTATAAGACCTAAGTATGCTTACAAAATATTTGCTGGTATAAAGAAGTATGAGTTAAGGAGATGGATTGGTATAAGAATGGATCCAGGATCATTAATAGTTGTATATGCATCTGGTAATGTAAGAGCTTTAATTGGAGAGTTTAAGGCGGGTAGGATAATCTATGGTTCTCCGACTAAGGTATGGAATTATGTTCGTTCAGTACCATCTAGTGGTGTTGATATAGAAGATCGTAGTTACATCGCTGGATCTAAGACAGCACTTGCAATTGAAGTATTATCTCCCAAACTCTATAAACATCATGTTAAACTTGAGGAACTCAGAAGAATAATACCAGGTTTCAACCCTCCTCTTAGCTTCCGAGAACTCAGTGAGATAGAGCCTCTATATAGACTTATAATAAGGAAATTAAGAAGGCTTTGACATTATAAATTATAAAATACTAGTCTTCGTTATCAACCATCCATAACTCCTTCTTAAGCAGATCCCGTATTGCTACTCTAATTACTTCACTTCTGCTGCTGTATCTTCCTATTTTAACTAGTTCATCAAGACCCTCTACGTATATTTCAGGCATTTTAACAGTTATTAGTCTCATTCTTGATAGGAAACCTGCCATGCTACCACCTAAACAATAAATAGATTTCATAAAAACTTATAAACCCTAGCCCCCATAAACTACATGATCTTATTTATAAATATTACTGCTCAGGAATGATTGTTTTAGAATAAGGGGGCAATAATAATTTTAATGGAGATAGGATTTTAAATAAAACGAGCCAATGTTTAGTGATTGCTATGAACAAAATTATATATACATTAGGCTATGGAGGAAGAACTATAGAGGAGTTTCTATCAATAATACATTCTTTCTTTATCACTACTGTTATTGATGTTAGGAGATTTCCAAGGAGTAAAATTCCGTATTTTAGTAAAGTGTATCTAGAGAAGATACTTATGCATAATGGTATACAATACTATTGGTTAGGAGATTTTTTAGGCGGTTATCGCGGGAGTTATAGGAATTACATGACATCTAAAGAGTACGAACTAGGAATAGCGATTTTGGAGAAAATCCTACAATACACACTCTACAGTAGTGGAAATGCTGTAATAATGTGTCTAGAGAAAAATCCGAAGGGATGCCATAGAAAATTTATTGCAGAAACATTGGAGAATAAAGGATATTCAGTAATTTACATAATAGAAAAGGATAAGGTAATGAAGCATAGGGAATTAATAGAGAGCGCCGGGGGCGGGATTTGAACCCGCGCGGGGACACACCCCACCGGCTCTCCACAGCGCCCATATGAACCTATAAAGGCTTAGCAGGCCGGCGCCCTACCAGGCTAGGCGACCCCGGCACCACAGGAAACTATTTTTCAAACATGCGGCTTATTAACTTTAACTAAGAAGGGGGCCGCGGCCCCCCACAACACCCCACCGCGAAACCCACCAGAGCCCTTCCACACCCATACCTCACTCCCGGTGACCCGTGAACGCTGGTGGCCAGGGTTAGGTTGCTCCCTTCCGGGCCTGGCCTGGTTCCCCTGGTTATGGCGGTTATCCCCTCTCCTCCGAGAGGGGCTCCGCCTCCACCAGCCCCACAGGGCGGGAGTCATTGGTGGGTGTGGGGGTTGGTGGTGCGTATGGGGTGTTGTGGGGTTTTCTGGCTCCTAAACCCTATGTGGGTTTAGGAGCCCTTCCCGCGGCCCCTCTTGTTCTTTTTGTTTTACGGGTTTTTAAAAGGATTGTTTTTAGGCCCTATC
>Ga0180301_10000352_pt1 | contig 35719 bp, 33 predicted proteins | sample GuaBasSediGuay16_FD_121797 | JGI IMG/M metagenome (GOLD analysis project Ga0180301, IMG submission 121797) | Subseafloor sediment microbial communities from Guaymas Basin, Gulf of California, Mexico - Guay16, Core 4569-2, 12-15 cm | ecosystem: Environmental > Aquatic > Marine > Hydrothermal... | reverse complement strand
CTTATGAGTACATGGGTCTTATCTCTACTCCAATTCTTGAAAGTATAGATCTCTTCTAAGACTTTAAATCGCTCTGGAAGATGTTTAGTAGAAGGATGTTCTCTATCCTCTACTATAACATAGACTTCTTGAGTCCATGGATGACCATTGAAGTACCCTCCTATCATATCACCATATTCAGGGAAATCGTAGAATGTGTCAGTAGCGTTATGGACTCCTATAAATCCTCCACCATTACGTATAAAATTCAATAATGCTCTCTTTTGTTCTTTACTCATAGGTAAATTGCCAGTAGTCAAAAATAGTACAGCTGAGCATTTATCTAACATTCTACGTGTTAATTCAGAGCACTCATCCGTTGCGTAAACTTCAAAGAGACCTGTATGTTCACCAAGTTTAGTTAAAACCTCCACAGCAGTAGATATGTAACTATGTCTAAATCCGGCTGAATGTGTCAATACAAACAGCCTACTCATAACTAATCCCCTAATTAATCTAATGCCATAGAGAGGAATAAGAGTTTCAAAGAATGAAAGGGATAAAAATAATTGCAAAGTTTATTTATAAACCACTTTGAATATGCTGTATTCAACCTTCGAGTTATTTACTCAAAGTCTCCGATGTCTCCCTTTAAGGACTGCATTACCTCTTATAGGAGCGTACTTGACTTTACGTCCCTTAAAACGGGGATCCATGGTAATTCGTCTTCCTGACAAATCAAAACTTCTATTGCCTATCCCATATATGAACGAAGCATTAACCAATATACTACACGTATACTACTATCATGATTATGACATCATCAAGGACTTTGTTCCTAGGAAAGGATGGAAGGTAATCGATATTGGAGGGTTCATAGGCATATGGAGCATCTATGTAGCATCCAAGGTATCCCATCAAGGCTACATAATATACGTCGAACCTATTCCAGAACATGTTAAATGGGCTATCAGAAGTTTCAATATTAATAATTTTAAAAACGTCTTAGTCGTTCCTAGAGCTATTAAAATCAATGGAGAAGAGCTCGAAATCTATATATCCAAGAGATCACTCAATAGTAGCTCCTTAAGGGAGTATGCTGAATATATGGGAGAAGGAATTAAAGGTAGGATAAAAGTGAAAACAATAGCTTTAAGAAATCTCGTAAAGATACTCACTACTGTGGATCTAATTAAAATCGATATCGAAGGAAGAGAGCTGGATTTACTTAAAGCCTCTGGTGAAATCTTAGAGAAGAAGAGCTTTATTAAAAGACTTGTAATAGAAGTCCATCCACCATTTGTTAGTACAAGAGAAATAGTAAATCTACTCGAGAACTACAACTATAATGTATGGATTTACGATCCTGGCCTAGAACACCAGCTCTTCGTATACGCACACAAGAATGATACGGATTGAGCTACACTCAGCTACTCAATATAGTTAAGAGTAAAGGAAAAATTTATATTATAGCATGTATTTGCATTACCTCGCGCACCGAGGAGACCGGCTAGAGCCGAGCTATGACTCGGTGTCGTGAGCGTGCGCCGCTCCCCGCTTTCTTATTGTTATGTAATAGATTATTCGAGAACATCTATATTCCTTATAACCTTCCATACTGCATCCATAACTTTATCTATTAGATATCTATAGTCCTTACCTTGAAAGGTTGGGAAGCCTATTAATCTCTTATATACCGCCTCTGTTATTGGTAGATCTCCCTCCTTATATCTTACTTTGCATTCCACATAAGGACATTTAAATGGACAATCCTTAGGAAATACCTTTTGCTCTCTAAGAGCTGGTATTAGATGCACTAGCCAGTAACGCTCAGGAAATACAGGCACCCCCTCTGCTCTTAAAGCTTCGATGAATCTTTCTTTAGGCACTCCATTAAGTTGCTCAGCAAAGTATTGTGCTCTAAACCCATACCAAGCTCCCATTTTAGCATATGGAGGTATATACTGGGGCTCTATTCCTGGAACCTCTAGTAGCCTCTTATATAAATACTCGTGGTTCCTACGTCTAATCTCATTTTGATGGTCTAGCCGTCGAAGCCATACCTTAGCTAGAACTGCTGCTAATGGATGCATTCTAAATTTGAATCCGAAACCTCCCCATCTATATTTCTTTAACTCTTCACTTTTAACATCGCGTATCACTCTTGAATAATCTGATATTACTACTGCTCGTTCGAAATAATCCTCATTATTTGTAATTAAGACTCCTCCCTCCCCCGCTGGTAAGGCTTTACTCATCTGTAAGCTAAAGCAACCTATATCCCCTATTGTGCCAACCTTCCTACCCTTATATTCATTACCATGTGCATGTGAGGCATCCTCTATTACTGGTATTCCATGCTCTTGCGCTATTTCCATTATAGGATCCATATCCGCTGGAACACCCCATATATGCGTCACTATAATAGCTTTAGTACGCGGAGTAATCCTCCTCTTTATGTCTTCAGGATCCGCTGTAAGGGTCTTAGGGTCTATTTCGCAGAAAATCGGAATTGCACGAAGAGCAAGAATTGGTGTAACCCCTAGATGCCAAGTATAACTAGGTGTTATTACCTCATCGCCAGGCCCTACTCCGATAGCAAATAGAGCTGCAAGTATTGATGAAGTACCATTATTCGTAGCTAAAGCGTATTTTACATTCATATAGCTAGCGAACTCCTTTTCAAACTCATAAATTGGCTTATATCGTGCAAAATCACCACTCTTTAAAGCCTCTACTATAGCCTCTATTTCCTCCTGAGAAGCTCCTACAGGTAAAGGTCTTTGTCCTAATTCGCCTACTCCACGAGTAAGTTCTCCCTCCCAAGACTCTATAGTTTTCGGTCCTCCAAAAAGAGCAAGCTCTTCCCTACTCAAAAATCTTCACCAATACAGAATACACTAGTTCAAATATATCTCTTAATTAAATAAATTAGAGTAGAATAAACTTATTACACCTTCATGATGTTCTTTTTTCGTGTTCAACTTCCTTAATAACTTCTTCAAGAATATCAAGGCCCTCATCTATCTCCTCTTGGGTTATGACTAACGGAGGTTGTATTCTTAGCACATTACCTTTCTTACCTATCGGCATAATGAGTAATCCTCTCTTCCATGAATATAGACAAATTTTATATGCAGTCTTACTATCGGGTTCTTTACTCTCAAGACTCTTAACTATATCAACTCCTATCATTAATCCTATACCACGCACATCGCCTATTATCGAATACTCCTCCATGAATTCCTTTAACCTTTTTACGATATACTCACCCTTCCTCAGAGCTTTATCACATAAGCCCTCACTAACTATCAAGTCTATTGTAGTTAATGCTGCGATGCACGAGAGAGTATGACCTGCTAGTGTTGGCATCTCGGATTCTGTCTCCCATGAATCCATTATAGATGCTCTTCCAATAACAGCGGATATAGGAAATCCTCCTCCTAATGCCTTACCTAGCACCAATATATCTGGAGCTATATTGAAATGTTCACAAGCAAACATCTTACCAGTTCTGCCTATTCCTGTTTGTATTTCGTCAAAGATAAGAGGTATATCATACTCTCTAGAAAGCTTAGAAAGTTTTCTGAAGAATTCTTTAGGAGGTATTATAATCCCTGCATGACCTTGTATTGGCTCTGTAATCACTGCTGCCACATCTTCAGGATCTACAATATATTCTAATAACGTTGTTACTTCATTAAAGCATGCCAGATTGCATGAAGGATATTCTAGATTCAAGGGACAACGAAAACAATCTGGAAAATGAGCAAAATAAACATTAGGAAGAAGAGGCTCTACCCTTCTATGCATCATATACGAAGCTCCACTTACTGCAGTAGCACCACAAGTCGTTCCATGAAAGGAACCAAAAAACGAAATTATAGCCCTACGTCTTTTAGCTGACCTTACACACTTTATTGCCATGTCTATTGCTTCTGAACCTGAAAGTCCATAGATAACTTTCTTATTAAAGGAACCAGGAGCTAGAGAGGCTAACTTCTCTGCTAGATCAATCATAGGCTTCGTAATGAAATATGCACCAGTATAGTGTATAATTTCCTCCATCTTAGATCTTACAGCTCCCACTATCTTTTCGTTAGTATGCCCTACATTATAAACAGCTGCACTTGATATGAAGTCTAGATATTCGTTCCCATCGATATCCCATACTCTACAACCTCTAGCCTTATGTATAACTATAGGGTATATTAACGATGAAGCCCCCCTAGCCATATATTTTCTATATTTTTTAATTAACAAGGATGAATTGATAGTTGCTCTTCGAAAGTCCTTCATCCTCATATACCCTATTTTTTATCGTTCGTAAATCCATATAGACGTTATTCGTTTAAACCGCTTTACTCATTACAATTCTACTTCACTCTTTATTGCTAGATAAGTAGCTGCTAAGATAAGTAAGGATCCTATATATTGCTTCAAAGATAGTATCTCATGTAGAAGTATTGTTGCAAAAAATGAAGCAAAAACTGGTTCAAGCGTGTATATTATTGCAGCTTGAGTTGAAGTCGTAAACCTTTGTCCATAAACTTGAAGTAAACAGGTTATGCTCGAACAGAATATTGCTAAATACAATAATATACTCAAACTTATCTCGTCAAGTCTCACAATCTCACTCATAACTCCACATACTACAAGCCCTACTAAACCTGAAATTACAAGTTGCATAAAAGTAAGCACTAGGACATTATGCATTCTGGAGTACTTATCGATATAGATGATTTGAAGAGCCCAGAATATAGTACAAGCTAGGACTATAAGATCTCCATAAGAGAACGAAAAACTTCTAAACTCTACTGATAGCAATAGTACTCCACTAATAGCCATAGCCATAGAGGCTAATAGAGCTAATGAAGGCTTTCGCCTTAATATGATCACTTCTAGAAGACATACTAATGGTACATTAAAGCTAGTTATAAAAGCAGCATTTGAAGCTGTTGTATATACCATACCCCAAGCTTGAAGAAGAAGACCAAAGAAATAAAGCACACCTAATATAAATCCCGCCTTTATTGTTCTTATAACCTCTTTACCTCTGTTAAAGATAAAGGGAAATAGAGCTAAAGACGCTATAAGTGAACGATATGTTGCATAAGCACTAGGAGGAATCCTATTCATTATAAACTTAATTGCTGAAAATGTAGTACCCCAAAGTATAGTCACCATCACTAATGCTAAGATTCCTCTTCTTATGCTCACAAGACACTTCTGAATGTGAATACTGCTTAAATACCTTTCTCTTCAACCCGTGCGACAAAAGATCGCTTACGTGATAAAAAGAAAAAGTATACATAAATATTGTATATTGCATAGACTATCCTAAGATGTGATTACCTTGAAACTTCATGGCATAGACCTTATTGATATGAAAATACTAGAACACTTATATAGTGATGTTAACCTTGCCAGAATAGCTAGGAAAATAGGCATATCTGATGAAACTGTAAGAAGACGTCTTCGTAAACTTTACAGATACGGAAGAATAACCATAGAACCCGATTATTTTGCACTAGGCCTAAGCTATAGTGTATATATAACAAATATAATCCCTACTGGCGAGATCACTATTAATCTTCGCATACTTGAGGAATGCTATATACTCTCCCTAAGCAGACTACTCTCCCCGGAAGGTTTAAGACTATTAGCAGTTCTAGCACCACCTCTTAATCTTGAAGGAGAAATACTAAACATTATAAAAGGCATTCTAGGGCCCGGAGAATACATTCCACTAACGAACCCTGTAAAATGGCGCCCCTCAGCAAGATACTTTAATCCAGCTACTTGTGAATACCTTTATGATTGGAGCGAAGCTTTAAGGAAAATATTTAACGGAGTAAAGTATCCCCAATTCTCCCTTCTTGAACTACGATCCCTAGGTAGAATGCTTGATGAAATCGATATTATTATAATAAAGGAATTACATAAAGATGCATTAACATCTCTTACTGACATCGCCAAGAAAACAGGAACTTATCAACAAAAAATATGGTATCACTTTGTAAAACATGTAAGCCCCATTATAAGACACTATGACATTAACATGATATTCATATCACCAACTTTAATCCCTCTCTCCCTATATCGAATAGATTTTAAGAATTTTAATCACCTCTCAACGTTCATAGATGCATTCCATAAAGACCTTCATTTCAGAGTAATGATACCTTTCCGCTACAAGCCAAGCATACTGTTGATAACTCAATTATCGCATCCAGATATATTACGCTTCATAGACTTACTCCTTAAGCTTAAAAAACACAATATCATCAGTTATTTCCGCTATGAAGGAATAATAGATCCTCGATATCTAAAAGCATATACCATTCCCAGTAACTTATTCAAAAAAGGAAGGTGGATTTTAAGCAAAAAACTCCTTGAAGCCAAAAAGATAGGATCTGTAATGTTCAGAAGGGAATTGGAACGCTTCTAGGATCTACCTGCATATATACCCCCATTATTATATTAAATATTCGTAGATTTTATAATCTATTTTTGTAAAAGAATAATTTTATAATTAAAAGAAACTTAATATTATTATTCAATTCTATTTTAATTATAAATTAAACTATATGTAATCATACTAATTGATGTTAAGTGAAAATATAACTAAAGATATAAAACCTATATGAATTAAATAATAAATACATCATTATAATTTGTTAGATTATACTCTCGTTTATAAATAAGTTACTACATGGTGGAATTTTATACGTTTGTAATAAGTTTTAGTATGCATTCGAATCTATATCATGACAGATTCCGGAGATATCCTTTCATTAACTAATGAGATAATAGCTTATATTAACGAGATAGTTCTAATTAAAGAGCAAGGAAACGATATACACATCCTCGTTAACGTACTTAAGAACTTATCCCTGTGTCTCATAGAATTCAAACGTATACTATCTTATCTCATTTCTAGCTTAGATGAAGGTTCCACTAAACAATTATGCCTTGCTTATATTAACATGATAGATAATGCTGTTAATGTAATAGACGAAATTATCTTCAAAGCTTATGCTAAAGCTAGTGTTTCTAAGTCAAAGCGTGATTTAAGAACTTTAACGAAGTATTACGCCTCTGAAGTCATTGAACGTGCTAATCTACTAAGATTGCGCATAGCAGTAGAAATCTTAAGTAAGATTCTGACGTAGACAGTCTCTTTTCGCCTTAAGTATGAGCAGTCCTTTAAGTAGGTCTACTATATAGTCAGCACTAGTTTTAACTTCATGACTTATTTTTTCAAAAATACCTACTTCTTTTACCTGAATTCCAAGGAGATATACCTTAACATCTCTCATTTGGAAGACATCCTTTAAGAAACGCATCAGCAATGTGATGGGTATATTATGTGTTGTCATAAAGCTAACTCTCTCCTTTAGTTCTTCTATAGATCCTATAATAATGGCTCCTGGCTTAAGTCCTGCATCTATGGCATCAATTAAGAGTATAATCTCAGGCTTTTTATTTGCTATACGAGAGAGGTAATTCTCTAAGGAGCTCTCAACATTCAAGACGTCTCCTATATTTGCCTTTACTAACTTATCACCTATATAAGATCCTACACCATCATCTCCTCTAATTCTGTTACCTATGCATACTATCAACACTCTCTTATGAACAACTATGTCCCTCAGAATTTCTACTAAGTTGTTGCTCCTCTTCACGAGTTTTTAAATAGCGATACCCTCTTAATATTAATAACTTTTCAATGAAATTTTACAATTTCCATGAGATTCTCGTATTATATAATCAAATAGAACATTATTGTTTTTAACTAAGTATATACAAGTGGCATAACATTTTTAAAGGTTTTATTTATAAAATTAGCGGAAAGGGATTATTATGCCTCAACTATTAGGTGGCAGGCTCAAAGATGTCTTAATAGTTGTACTAGTGATCTTGCTAATAGCCTCATGGGGATATTTCTTCACTAGACCTAAGCCTCCAACTTATAAGCGACTAACAGATCCTGAAGTCCTAGTAATAGCTATGGATACATCTGATGCTGTCTCTTTAGATCCAGCGAGAGCCTATGAACTCACATCATGTTTAGTTGTAAATCAGTTGTACGATAAACTAGTGGACTTTGCTCCGCCTGACTACACTGAAATAGTCCCTGAAGTAGCTGAATCATGGGAAGTCCTTCCCGATGGTGTTACATGGGTTTTCCATATTAGAAAAGGAATAAAGTTCGCTGATGGCACTCCTCTTAATGCTACAGCAGTAGCTTTCTCTATAAAGCGAGTAATAAAACTTAAGCAAACAGCTTCATGGGTTCTAACACAATTTGGTCTAACTGAGGATTCCATTAAAGTTATAGATGAATATACAGTTCAAATAAAGCTAGGCTATAAAGTCGCTCCACGAATATTCTTATCCTGTCTCTCATTTACTGTTGGTGCAATAGTTAACCCCAAGGAAGTCTTAGCTCACCAGAAGAACGGTGATTTAGGAAGTGAATGGCTCACAGACCATTCTGCTGGATCTGGGCCTTTCATACTTGAGAAATGGGAGCGTGAGTCTGAGATAGTACTAGTAGCTAATGAAAAATACTGGAAAGGAACTCCTAGGATAAAGAAGGTGATAATTAAGCATGTTCCAGAGCCTACTGATCAGCTCTTACTGTTAGAGAAAGGCGATATAGATATTGCATGGTCCCTTACCTCAGATCAGATAGAAGAAGTAAGGGAGAAGCCTGGCATTAAAATAGCTTCAAGACCAGCTTTCCAGAAGGCTTATCTTGGTATGAATGTAGGCTTTAAGCCTTTCAGCGATGAACGTGTAAGAGATGCTATAAGATGGGCTATAGACTATGATGCAATTATAAAGATGCTTAAAGGTGGAGCCAAGAAACTTCAAACCTTCATAGAAGAGGGTATTCCCGGTTATAACCCCGCTACACCATATTATCGTGATGTCAATAAAGCAAAAGCTCTATTAGCGGAAGCTGGCTATCCTAATGGATTTGAGGTAGAGCTCATGGCTCCTCCATCATATCCAGCGAGAGATGTAGCAGCCATAATTAAGAGCAACTTGGAAGAGATAGGAATAAAAGTTAATATAAGGCTCGTTACTGCAGCTGAAATGTACGAAAAGTATAGAAAGCAAGGTCATCAATTAATCTTAGCTGAATGGGGCGCTGATTATCCAGATCCTGATGCTCTAGCTAAGCCTTTTGCAGATTATAGAGTCAAACAGCTAGCTTGGCGCAATATGTGGTATGATGATTATGCAGCTAACTTAACAGAGCAAGCTGCAGTCGAATTCGATCTCTCTAAGAGACTAGCATTATATAAAGAACTAACAGAGTACGTCCTCGATAAAGGTCCCTATGCAATATTGTACCAAGTAGTAAATCAGATAGCCCTTAGAACATGGGTAGAGAACTTTGAACCAGATCCAACATTCTTCCTCTTAGACCTATCTAGAGTTTATAAAGAGAGTGTATACGAAGTGGTACCATAAATGATTATAATTTTTTACTACCTTCTTAAGCCACTTTTACAGATTATAACTCTTATGTAAAAGTATATAAAGGGTCTGTGTATGTATTAGAGGTGATTTCATATGCCTATGGATCTAAAAGCTTACATTATAAGAAGACTAATATTAACGATATTCGTGTTATTCGGAGTACTTGTCATAACATTCTTTCTATCTCATGTAATACCTGCTGACCCTATAGGTGCTATCTTAGGTCCTCAGGCTCCACCTGAGCTGGTAGATAAGATAAAGCATGAATGGGGGTTTGATAAACCTCTTCATGAACAATTCATCGATTACATCTGGCGTGTATTACACGGTGACTTAGGTAAATCTATTAGGACTAATAGGGCAGTACTTACAGATATACTCAGCTTCTTTCCAGCTACCATAGAATTAGCAACCGCCGCGCTTATAGTAGGTATACTAATGGGAATTCCCTTAGGTGTAATCTCTGCCTTAAAGAAAGATAGTATAATCGATCAGTTAGCTAGAGTTTTTGTTATAGCTGGCGTCTCTACTCCTGTATTCTGGCTCGGCCTTGTATTCCTAATAATATTTTACTACTGGCTTGGTTGGCTTCCAGGTCCCGGTAGGTTAGATCCCTTTATTTCACTCCCACCTAGAATAACCGGTCTTCTACTATTGGATAGTCTGATAAGTGGTAGGTTGGATGCTTTCTGGAATGGAATAAAGCACTTAGTGATGCCATCAATAGTCCTAGGATGGTATGCCGCAGCTGGAATTGCTAGGATAACACGGTCAAGTATTCTTGAAGTTCTAAGGCAGGAACATGTAAGAACTGCAAGAGCTAAAGGACTAAAGGAAAGATTAGTAATTCTCAGACACGTCCTAAGAAATGCATTAATTCCTACTATTACAGTTATAGGTATTACTTATGGCGGTTTACTTGAAGGTGCTGTTTTAACTGAAACCATTTTCGCTTGGCCTGGATTAGGGCGTTATGCAAGCGGGGCGTTCCTTTACTTAGATTTCTTAGCTGTTATGGGAGTAACATTGTTCATCGCTATAATATACTCTGTTGTGAACTTAATCGTTGATATCATCTATACATACCTAGATCCTAGGATCCGATATAGGTGAAAACTATGAAGAAAGAAGAAGGTGAAGAAAAGGCAAAGGAAGTAATTGTTAGTAGCGACTTTAGGCTCATGCTTAGACTTTTTCTTAGATCACCAACTAGCTTAACAGGTATAATCATAGTCCTAATTCTTATAGTTTTAGCCATCATAGGTCCATACATCGCCCCTTATGATCCTTATCTTCAAAATATTGATGAAAGGCTTAAACCACCTAATTGGAAGCACTTATGTGGTACAGATCAATTAGGAAGAGATATCTTTAGTAGGATACTATACGGCTGTAGAATCTCCTTATCAATAGCTATTCTTGTAGTATTAGTCTCTACTTCTATAGGACTAATACTAGGTTTAATCTCTGGTTATCTAGGAGGTATCGTTGATGAGGTTCTTATGCGAATAACAGATATGTTCTTCGCTTTTCCAAGATTAATTCTAGCAATGGCCGTAGCAGCAGCCTTAGGCCCTGGTCTCTATAATGTCATGTTCTCGATAGCTACCGTATCTTGGCCTGTCTATGCTAGGCTTGTTAGAGCATGTGTTCTACAGATTAAGAATGAAACATATATTGAAGCTGCACGAGCTATTGGGGCTTCTCGTCTACGTATAATGTTTAAACATATACTACCCATGGTTATACATGCTATTATAGTTCAATCCACTCTTGATATGGGTGGTGTGATATTACTTGCCGCTGGTTTAGGTTTCCTCGGTCTCGGTGCACCTCCACCTACTCCTGAATGGGGTGTTATGGTCAGCGAAGGACGCATGTACATAAGAGCTCAATGGTGGGTCTCTACATTTCCAGGTTTAGCTATATTTCTTGCTGCTCTAGGTTTTAATCTACTAGGTGATGGACTTAGAGATGTCTTAGACGTAAAGGAGAGGAGAGAATGACCAACTATCTATTGAAGATAAGCAACCTAGTAGTTCACTTTTATAGGTATGAAGGCGTAGTAAAAGCGCTTGATGGCGTCAATCTTCGTATAGGTTATAAGGAGATACTAGGGTTAGTCGGTGAGACAGGCTCAGGAAAGACTGTTACAGCTCTATCTATAATGCGCTTAGTACCTTCTCCTGGAAAAATAATTCAGGGAGAGATACTATTTGAAGGAAGAGATCTCCTCAAACTAGATGATGAGGAGATACGTAAAATAAGAGGTAAAGAAATATCCATGATATTTCAAGAGCCTAAGGCCGCACTTAATCCTATACTAACAGTAGGTTTTCAACTTAAAGAAGCTATAGAAGCTCATTCCTCTCTATCAGATAAGGAAGCCGAAGATATCATAATAGATATGCTTAAAAAGGTAGGATTACCAGATCCTAGATCTTTATTAAAACGATATCCCCATGAACTCAGCGGGGGTATGGCACAGAGGATTATGATAGCTATGGCATTACTTATGAAGCCTAAGTTACTTATCGCAGATGAACCCACCTCCGCCTTAGACGTTACTGTTCAAGCACAAATAATACAGCTAATTAGAGACTTAGTAAGTGAAATAGGGAGTTCTGTACTTTACATAACACATGATCTAAGTGTAGCGGCTGAGTTATGCGACAAGGTAGCTGTAATGTATGCAGGCAACATAGTCGAATATGGAAGCATATTCGATATTTTCGATAACCCTATGCATCCTTACACTAAGGGTCTATTAGCTGCCATACCCAGACTTGGCCATGAACTTTATACAATAGAAGGTGAAATACCTAACTTAATGAATCCTCCTAAAGGTTGCAGATTCCATCCTAGATGTCCTCATGCAATGGAGATATGCTCTAAAGTAAAACCACCTTCCATATGGCTAAATAGGAATCGAATGGTGGCATGTCATTTATATTCAGAGGAGGTATAATTCACATGAAGGATACATCACTTATCAAAGTATTAGACCTGAAGAAGTATTTTCCCGTAAGAGGTGGACTCTTTCATAGAATAACAGGCTATGTAAAAGCAGTAGATGGAGTTGACCTTGAGATAAAACGTGGTGAGACACTAGGGCTTGTTGGTGAATCGGGTTGTGGGAAGACAACTCTTGGAAGGTGCATCTTACGACTTATAGAGCCAACCTCAGGCAAGATATTCTTTGAAGGAAGGGATATCACTATATTAGAAGGTAGAGAGTTGAGGAGAATAAGGAAAGATATGCAGATAGTCTTCCAGGATCCTTACACATCCCTACATCCACGAATGCGCATTAAGGACATTGTAACTGAACCTCTAAGAATACATTTTAAAGATATAAGCAAAGAAGACCTCTTAGAAAAAGCCTATGAAGCCCTACATGCTGTTGGCCTTAGAGAAGAACATCTCTATCGTTTTCCTCATGAGCTTTCTGGTGGTCAGAGACAGAGAGTTGCAATTGCTAGAGCATTAATCCTAAGACCAAAATTCATAGTACTCGATGAGCCAACATCTGCTTTGGACGTATCTGTACAAGCTCGCATTCTAAAATTACTCAGAGAGTTGCAGAGTGAGTTTAACTTAACGTATCTATTCATATCACATAATATATCCGTAATACAGTATATGAGTGATCGTGTAGCTGTAATGTACCTAGGAAAGATAGTAGAACTAGCTTCCTGTAAGGAGTTATTTAGAGAACCTCTACATCCATATACATTCGCTTTATTCTCATCTATACCTGTTCCTGATCCAAGAAAGAGGCATCGACATAGACTGCTTCTGAAAGGAGATGTTCCAAGTCCTTTAAATCCACCTAGTGGCTGTCGCTTCTCTTCTCGTTGTCCCTTTGCTACTGCTATCTGTAAGAAAAAGGAACCTACATTTGAAGAAATTGAAAAAGGACGCTATGTAGCATGTCATAAATGGAGCGAAATATCCGATAAACTAATTCTTTAACATTTTAGCATATGCAGTTACTATTTGCCCAAGACAAATACCTCCATCTCCTGGAGGCATCTCCTTAGGTAAGAGCAAAGTCGCTCTATCACCTACTTCATCCTTTATTCCTTTTAGTATATACTCATTAACAGCCGCACCACCAGATACCACTACATATTTATGCTTCCTACTTAGAGCTTTAGTAGCTATAGCTCCTAAGCCTCTTCCTAGGAAATATTGTATACTCTTAGCTAAGGACTTAGTATCATAAAGATCTAGATAAGAAATTATTTCCTCCATGAACTTGCTAGTATCAATAATAAGCTTACCGTTTATATTGACTATTGGTATTTGTAAATCAATTATCTTACCTCGCGAAGAATAAGCTTCTAGTTTAATAGCAGGCTCTCCCTCATAACTTCGCTTTAAGCATACACCTAAGAGTGCTGAAACTGCATCAAGGAAGCGTCCTATACTTGATGTCTGAGGAGGATTACTCTTATAAACTTGAGTGAGTATTACATGCAATTCCTTTAGTCCATATGGTATTCCCTTTAATAGGTGCTTCAACTCGCTCTTTAACAGATGCTCTATTTCCTCCTCATCCATAAATGAGGAAAGTATACCTATCAACATTCTAACAGGATATATCGTGGCTAGATCTCCTCCTGGCATTTTTTGATACCTTAAATGACCAACTCTACGAAAAGAGGTATAGTTAGCTATCATTACTTCTCCACCCCAAATCCTTTTATCTACTCCATATCCCGCTCCGTCTATACCGATTCCTACAACCTCTTCATCAATACTTAACCCCTTTTCAGCCATGACAGAAGCTATATGTGCATGATGATGTTGTACAAGAACTAGATCTCCTTCATACTTTTCACTCCACTCTTCTGCTAATGACTTCGTAATATAGGATGGGTTCATATCAGCTGCTATTATAGCTCCCTTAGGGTTGATGTTATACGCACTTAAGAGAAAGCTTATAGCCCTCTCAGCGAAATTTATTGTCTCCCAATCATCCATATCTCCTAAGAACTGTGTAGGAATGGCGTATTCATCAATGCCTATTGCGGCAACGTTAGATAAAAAGGCTCCAAATGCTATTATAGGGCGTTCTAACTTAAAGGGAAGTTTTATCCATTTAGGAGCATATCCTCTACTTCTTCTTAAGAACATACAACTATCTCCAGTTATCCTTATTACACTATCATCAACTCTATTAACAATTCTGCGATTATGAACTAAAAAGTAATCTACAATACCCTTAAGTTTTTTCAACGCACTTTCATTATCTATGCATATAGGCTCACCTCTTGGATTGCCACTAGTCATAATTAGGAATCTATCTCTGGTTTTTGAAAGTAATAGATAATGTAAACCCGTATAAGGAAGCATAATCCCTAATGTATCTAGACCTGGTGCTACAAATTTAGAAACAGGAGCTTCCTCTTTTTTCTTTAGAACAAGTATAGGCCTCTCAAGTGAAGTTAGCAACCTCTCTATGAAGTCGTTTACTATTACAAGCCTTTCCGCTACATCCAGATTCAAGGCCATAAGTGCAAAGGGTTTCTGAGGGCGTCTCTTCCTTCTTCTTAATTCTAATATAATCTCGTCGTCAGTTGCTAGTGCTGATATATGAAAGCCACCAATTCCCTTAATAGCAACTATACTTCCCTCATCTATCAGCCTTGCAGCTAGTTCTATAGGATCCTTATCCTCGATTAATTTTCCTTTATTATCGAGTAGAAAAACCTTAGGCCCGCACTTAGGACAACTTATACCCTCTGCATGAAATCTCCTAATATTTAACGGATCATTATATTCCCTGAGACATTCTTCACATAGGGGGAAATCCCTCATAGTTGTTCTCTCCCTATCATATGGCAATGATTCTATAATTGTAAACCTTGGACCACACCATGCACAGGAATTAAATGGGTATCCGTACCACCTACTCCTTAGATCTAAAATCTCCTTTAAGCATTCGTTACATATACTAAAATCAGGAGGTATCATAGAAAGAGTTACTCCTTTTCTTTCACTTTGCTCTATAACAAAATCCTCGTAGCCCTTGGGCTCCACTTCTATAATCTTCATTTTCTCTATTTTAGCTGAGGGTGGCTTATTAGTAAGTATCTCTCTTATGAATTTTTGTATCTCTTTATCTCTACCTTCAACGTATATCTCGACTTCTGCCCCGCCTCTATTCTTAACATAGCCTTTAAGGTTGCTCGCTACTGCAATTCTATAGATAAATGGTCTAAACCCTACACCTTGTACTATGCCTATAGTCCTTATTAGTATCGCCTTTCTTGGCATCATTAGATTTAAAATAGGGCTTATCTATATTCCTTAGGGTAGGTGACCATTACTTGTGCTTAGGCATTCCGGCCAAGGTAGTAAAGATAGAGGATGATGTTGCAATAGTAAATTATGGGGGAGTCTTACGTAAAGTTGATGCACTATTAGTACCTGATATTAAGGAAGGTGATTTTGTCATAGTTCACGCTGGAGCTATAATAGCTAAAATAAACGAAAAAGAAGCTAAGGAACTCATCTCTGCATGGCAGATAATGCTAAGAGAATCGAAATTAGAAACCTTCTTCTAGCAAATTCGAGGAACGATCTCTCCTATGGGCATCTCAACTATTCTAATACCTCCAACTATGGTCTTCATTAACACATATCCTTCTCTTCCTTCCTTTACCTCTCCTATTATATTAGCCTCTTCATATCCTGCTTTGCGAAGTTCCTTTACCAACTCTTCAGCTTTTTCTGCTTTTACTCCTACTACTACTCTTCCCTCACATGCTAAATAGAGCGGGTCTATGCCTAACATCTCACAATATGTTCTTACCTCTTCCCTTATAGGTATCTTCTCCTCTTCTAATATTATCATTACCTTTGACTTTCTAGCTAATTCATTTAATGCCATTGCAATCCCTCCACGGGTAGGATCCTTAGCAGCATGTACACCACCTATTTTTCGACATATTTCCATAATTTTAGTTACTGGAGCACAATCAGAGCTTAACTCTCCCTCTACGTCTATACCACTCTGTAATGCTAGTATCGTAGCTCCATGCTCACCTATAGTACCACTTACCACTATTTTATCACCAGGCTTAAGTCCAGAGTCTAAAATCATATTTTCCTTCTTTACAAGCCCTATACCTGTTGTAGTAATGACTATTTTATCTATTGCTCCTTTAGGCATTACTTTGAAGTCCCCTCCTATTATAGCTATGTCCTCCTGCTCTGCTACTTCTATCATAGCTTTTATTATCTTCTCTAACCTATCAAGCGGAAAGCCCTCCTCTACTATTAATGCATCTACAATAGCTAAAGGCTTTGCACCTATGACAGCTAAGTCATTTATCGTACCAGTTATAGCAAGCTTACCTATATTACCGCCAGGAAAGAAAATAGGATTCACTGTATAGCTATCAGTAGTTATTACTACATGCATATCTCCTAACGGTATTGTTGCTGAATCATCTCTCTCATCTAAGCCTACACCTTGATCTACTTTCCTATTCTTAATTCTAGAAATGATGGTTCTTTCAATAAGTTCACTCATTTCTTTACCTCCGGCACCATGTGCTAATGTTATGTACTCCCTACTCATGATACCTACCTCTCCTACCTCAAGAGGAACACTTTTATCTACCTATACAATCTCTAAAATTAGGTTATGCACTTAATATCGCTTTACCGAAATGCTTTTCTAGCAAGAAACATTGTCAACTTAATTAATTCACTAATTGATGAGCTTAAGCATTGGAATGAATTCCCAATAAAGATTATGAACTTCTGTGGAACTCATGAGCATACCATAACATATTACGGTATACGGAGTCTTATACCAGACAGTATAGACCTAATTCCAGGCCCAGGCTGCCCTGTCTGTATAGTACCTGCAAGCTATATTGATGCAGCTATCGAACTCGCATTAGACGGCATAGAAGTTTACACATATGGTGATATGTACCGTGTTCCTGGATCCCAAATTAGTCTAGCCAAGGCAAGAGCCGAAGGCGCTTCAGTAAAAGTTGTCTATAGTTTTCTTGATGCTATAAAACTGGCTAAAGAGCGTAAAAGAGAAAGCATATTCTTTGCTGTGGGTTTTGAGACAACACAACCGACTATAGCTATCCGAATCCTAAAAAACACTATACCTCCTAATCTAAAGTTACTAATAGCACTAAGATTAACACCTCCTATCATGCGTTACATATTAGAAATACGTAAAGTTGCATTAAATGGAATTATAGCTCCAGGGCATGTTTCTACCATTATTGGAGCGAAAGCTTGGAGCTTTTTACCTACAGAATATAATATACCTACCGTTGTTGCAGGATTTGAGCCTCTTGATGTATTAATAAGTATCGCAGAGATTTTAAGACAGATAAGACAAAAAGCTCCCTCACTTTATAATGAATACAAGAGGGTTGTCACTTGGGAAGGTAATCTAACAGCTCAAAGAGCCATGAAGCAAACATTTGAAATAGTAGATGGTGAATGGAGAGGAATAGGTCTCGTTCCTTTAAGTTCCTTACGCCTTAAAGAAAAGTTCAGAAATCTAGATGCTATAGAAGAATATGGCTTAAAACTTAAAAGAGGTCATGATATCAGGACTGGTTGCAAATGCGCTGATGTACTCCTAGGTAATATTAAGCCAACTAACTGCCCTATGTTTCTCAAGATCTGTACTCCTTCACATCCGCTAGGTCCTTGTATGGTATCTAGTGAAGGAGCATGTCATATATGGGCTAAGTATGGTAGTGGAAAAGAACTTCAAAAATTAATTAACTATAAGAAGTAAAGGTAAAAACAATAATATTAGATAGTTCTTCGTGAAGCTAAGGAAGTGCAGCTTTAATCCATGGTTCTAGAAATGCTAATGGTAGCCTTGGATAAAGGCCGAAGAAGAAACTTAGTAAGGCTAAGAAGGACATGGGTACTATCATGGTTAATGGTGCTTCTTTCACTTCACTTAATTCAGGTCTTAGGGGTCCAAAGAATATTCTCCTTAATGCCCACAATCCATAAGCTGTAGTTAATGCAGCGCAGAGAACTGCAATTACTACTATAGTAACTTTCCCAATAGTGTTAGCGCTCTCAAATCCACCTAAGAATATCATGAATTCGCTTATAAATCCTGATAAAGTTGGGACTCCAGCTAATGAGAATACCCCTACTATGAATAGAATTGCTGTAACAGGCATTCTTTGAGCTAAACCACCTAATTTCCTTATATCTCTTGTACCGTTTGTTTGATGCATTATAGCTCCAGCACAAGCGAAGAGGAGACCTTTAGCACAAGCATGAGAAATTATATGGTAGACGCTACCTATAGCACCATAGGAAGTAATAGCTGAGATACCAAAAAGCATGTATCCTATCTGACTTATACTAGAGTAGGCTAATAGCCTCTTTATATCACTCTGAACTAATGCCATCATACCGCCATAAAACATTGTTATTACTGCTAATATCATCAAAGTTGAGCTGAAGCCGCTAAAAACCTCATAGAATATGGAAAGAGCTATTCTGACTAATGCATAAACACCACATTCGATCATCACACCACTTAGTAACATACTTATTGGTGTAGGTGCTTCTGCATGTGCATCAGGAAGCCATGTATGTAATGGAACTACAGCCATCTTTACAAAGAACCCCATACACATCGCTATTACAATCCAGCGAAGTACACTTGGGGAGAGCGTTGCAATCCTAGAGGGTATTTCATACATATTAAATGTACCTACGAAAGCATACGTTGCTAATATGCCTGCAAGTAGAGACAACGCACCCACATGAGTATATAGAAAATACTTGAAACTCACTCTCTCCCTGTCCCCATATCCCCACTCAGCAATTAAGAAGTACGAAGGTACTAGCATTAGTTCCCAAAATAGATAGAACTGAATCAGATTTGTTGCTAAAACAGTACCAACCATACCCGCTACGTATAATAGATATAATGCAAAGTACATGCCTACGTTACTTTTATGCTCCATATATGATATTGAGTAAACCGAGGTTGCTGTTGACAATAGTAAGATGATTAACGCTACCGGAATGCTTAATCCATCCGCTTTTAATCCAAAATAGAGTCCAGCTACAGGTGCCCAACTATATTCTTCAAGTATCTCTGAATTTCTCATTAAAAACTCATACCCTACTCCGAGCATAAGTAGTGTTACATAGCATAAAACCACTAAGACAATGTACCCACTCTTCGTATTAAGTCGTTTCGAAAGGTAGTATATCAATGGACTCGCTATTATTGGCACTAAGACTATTTGTAGTAAAGGAATTGGTATATAGCTCATCGTCATGCGCCTCCCATGAGTAATCCAAATATCGTAAAGAGTATCAATATAAGCATTCCTATAACTATTTCTATTATATTGTAAGATAAGATACCCGTCTGTATCCTTCTTAAAAGTTGCGATGAAGTCCTAAAGAACCTTGCTAAATTCATATTAAACCCTTCTAAGGTTATGAGCTCCATGTAACTGAATAATGCACTAGAGGAACCTTTAAAGAACTGAACTAATGAAGCATTGAACCCCTCCAGTATCCTTTGTTCTATATCACTAAACATAAGTAGTGCTAACGAAGTGAAAAACTTCACAAAGACGCTATTAAACCCGTTTAGCGATCTTTCTAGATAGTTGTATATATTCGTTGAAACATTGATCAGACCATCAACGAATACTGCATAGTAAACTGGATTTATATACCATCGCATTACAAGGAATTTATAAATGGCTTTTAAAAGTGCACTACTTTCAACTATCTGTTCAGGCCTTAATCTATTATCTATATATATAATGTAAGAGGGTACGCCACCTACTATTAACATTATTATCGACAATAATGGTACAAGTATGTGCCATAGCTCCCCTTCTAGCTCAGTAGCCCCCCTTATTACAACTAGCTCCGTATAGGAATGAGTATAACTTACCACATTTAGTGCTAAGATGTTATGTAGCTCCCCTTCTAAAAACGGTCCTATTATGCCTATTATTATTGTCAATATGCTCATCACGCAATATGGTATCCACATAATTGGATTCACTTCATGTATATGATGTCCCTCAGATTTTATTTCCTTTATATGTTCGCTCTCTTCACCAAAGAATATCAGTCCAATCATCCTTAATGAGTAGAACATTGTCACTCCGGCAGTGGCTAAGCCCAAAAGCAACAAAAGCGCTCTTCCTGAAAGTGCTGTAGACAGTAGGATGGCATCTTTACTCCAAAAACCACTTAAAGGTGGTAGTCCCGCTAGAGCCATAGCACCTATTAACATGCAATAAAATGTTATACGCATATACCTTCGTAAACCACCCATTTCAGTTACATATTTTGTCTCTACAGAATGTATCACAGCCCCTGCAGATAGGAATAGAAGAGCCTTAAAGACGGCATGACTTATTAGATGAAATATCGCTGCAGCTAGTCCCACTATATATTCCTCAAGAAGTCCTGCTACACCTAAGCCTAACATCATGTATCCTATCTGCGATATCGTTGAATAAGCCAATATCTTCTTAAGCTCCTTAGCTACTATTGCTTGGCTTCCAGCTAGAAAAGTTGTAAACGCTCCGATAAATGCTACTATGTAGAAAAACAATAGTATATCAGCATACCCAAGCTCCCAATATGCGTAATGTAGAATAGGCAGGATTCTAGCTATAAAGTAGACTCCTGCTTTAACCATTGTAGCCGCGTGTATTAAAGCACTAACTGGTGTAGGCCCTGCCATAGCCTCCGGTAACCATTCATGAAACGGGAATTGCGCTGACTTTCCAAGAGGTCCACATAAAAGGAATAAAAGCGTTGGTAGTAGTAATCCACTCCTAGCTAGGCTACCTACCCAACTTAAATCTTCTGCTAGCTTTACGAAATTTAGAGTACCTGAATGTGTGTATATTATTAACGCACCTATAAGCATTAGAAGATCTCCTATCTTAGTTATAACAAACGCCTTCATAGAACAATGACTCGGTGGATAGTTTTCTATCCAGTACTCCCTTTCATCCCTGTAATAGAAACCTATTAGCGAGAATGAAGCTACACCTACTAGTTCCCACCCTATAAACATCTGTACAAAGTTATCTGAAAGGATCAAAAGTAACATTCCACCTACGAAAAGATTCATCATGGTCCAGAATCTGTTTACTGAGGGATCATCCTTCATGTATTCTATGCTGTATACCATTATCAGGAATCCTATCCATGTGACGACATTTGCCATTATTACACTTAATGGATCAATCAGTATTCCAATGTTAATTCCAAGTTCCTCTATCCACGGTATTTCTTCATGGATTACTTTTCCATCAATGATAGCGGATATTAGTGTAGTAGCACAGAATGCAGAGATTAAAGTAAATACTGGCTCTATATAGTCTCTAACTCTACCAATTTTCTTTCCAATTAAGGGAGTTACGATGAAGCCTATGAAAGGAGCTATCCAGCAAAGCCAGGGAATTATGCTCATTATCGCTCCCTCCTTAACCTGATGAAGTTTAGTCTCTATTTCTCATCTTAAATCATCATGCCTAACCTTAAATGTTTCCTTACTATACTAGATAGCCTCGGTTAAAGAATCCATCTAGCTGGTAAACCAGAAAAAGAGTGATAGGAGTAAACTTTTTATCTTCCATGAATGAGTATATGTCGTGGTGCCTCTAATGAATCTACTGATGATCGTAGCAATCATGGTAATTCCGTTATTAGTAATATTGTTAATCTATATCGTAAGTTCTTTTATAGCACCTAAAGGTCGTAAATCAAAAGAACGTGACATGCCTTACGCTTGTGGAGAAGATTTCCCTCCTTTAAGGCCGCAGATAACAATAAACCTATTCTGGTTCGCTACAGCATTTCTAGTATTCGATATTGTTGACTTCCTCATAGCTCTCGCATATGGCTTGGGATCTAACCTCCTATTATTGCCTATGATATACTTATTTCTTATAGTAATAGCCTTAATAATAGCTATAAGGTGACAAATGATGGGCTTATTTACATGGGCTCGTAAGTCATCACCTTGGTTACTTCATTTTAATTCAGGAGGCTGTAACGGTTGTGATATTGAAGTGGTTGCCGCACTTACACCCTATTATGATGCCGAACGTTTTGGAGTATTACTTAAAGGAAGTCCAAGGCATGCGGATGTACTGATAGTAACAGGTCCTATCACAAGACAGGTGGCTAAACGTCTAATTCGAATTTATGAACAAATGCCTGAACCCCGTTATGTAGTAGCAGTCGGAAGTTGTGCTCTCTCTGGAGGTGTCTTTCAGGGTTCATATAATGTTTATGAAGGGGTTGATAAGCTTATACCTGTAGACGTATATATACCCGGTTGTCCTCCAAGACCTGAAGCTATACTTCACGGTATAGTTAAATTACTTGAAAAAGTGGAGGTGTCTTCTCGTGGAAAAGGAAAATGAGGCATTAATTCTCAAGATTATAAAAGAAATTTTTGGTGAATACTTTATCTCTTATGAAGCTATATCTCCGAATAAGATATTCGTAGAAATTAAGCGAGAAAATTTCAAGTTCAACATTAAACGACTCATTGAGAAACTTGATATATGGCATATTTCAACAATAACTGGTACAGATTTTGAGGACTCTATAGAGCTAATGTATCATTTATGGTGTGATAAGTACAAGACCTTAATCTCAATCAAATTAAAGCTTCCTAAAGATAATCCAGTTATTGAAAGTATAAGTGACATCATGCCAGGAGCAGTTTTATATGAACGAGAAGTATATGATATGTTAGGAGTTCAATTCCTAGGGCATCCTATGCTTGAACATCTTCTCCTCCCAGAAGATTGGCCTAGAGGTGTATATCCCCTAAGGAAAGAGGTTCCATTAGAGAAAGTACGAAAAATAATGCTTGAGGGGTCTGAGAAGAATGCCTGAGATTGAAATCCCAGTAGGTCCCCAACACCCCGCATTAAAAGAACCAATAAGGTTCGTCTTCAGAATAGATGGTGAAATCGTTGTTGGTGCTGAACCTAGATTAGGTTATGCCCATAGAGGTATTGAGAAATTAGGAGAACATAGAAGCTATGTTCAGGTATTATATCTCTCTGAAAGAATATGTGGAATCTGTAGTGTAGCTCATACCACCTGCTATGTCGAGACAGCTGAACGCCTCTTCAATATCGAAATTCCGCCTCGTGCAAAATTCATTAGAGTTATAGTTTCTGAATTAAATAGAATACATAGTCATCTCCTATGGCTAGGAATTTTAGCCCATGAGATAGGATTTGACACTCTATTTATGTATACATGGCGTGATAGGGAACTTGTACTCGATCTTTTGGAAATGATAACTGGGAATAGAGTGCTATACGCTATTAATATGATCGGTGGCGTCAGGCATGATATCACTAATGAGATGGTGGATAAAATCCGTAAAGTAATGGACTATCTAGAAGAGAGAACAAAATACTATAAGAGAGTAGTTCAGGAAGACCCATTAATGCTAGCTAGACTTTCTGAAGTAGGAATACTATCACGTTCTGATGCTCAGAAACTCTGCGCTGTAGGTCCTACCATAAGAGGATCTGGAGTAAAGACTGATATTAGAAAGGAAGATCCTTATGCAGCTTATGATGAAATCCCATTTAATATAATAACTTATACAGAAGGTGATGCTCTAGCTAAAACATTAGTAAGAGTAGATGAAATACAAGAGAGCATAAATATAATAAGATATGCACTTGATCATATGCCTAGCGGTAACATAAATATTCGTGTCCCCCTAAGACCTTCTCCAGGCGAAGCTATAGGAAGAGTTGAAGCTCCAAGAGGTGAATTATTCTACTATATAAGATCTGATGGTAGTGAGAGGCCATACAGGTTTAAAGTTAGAACACCTACACTAGCTAATATTCCCGCACTTTGTAAAATGTTAGAAGGCGTATATGTAGCTGATATACCTGTTGTTGTAGCAAGTATAGATCCATGTATAGCTTGTATGGACAGAGTCCTCTTAATAGATACTAATAAAGGAACGTGGAATATTCTAACAGGTGAAGAGCTTAGAAGGTATAGCAAAAAATGGTATGAAAAACATAAGATAAGGTGATCTTAATGAGCCTGTTACTTGAGTTTTTAAAAATTGCCATCTACCCTGGAGTCTTATTCATAATAGTGTTTTCATTATTCTTAGAGTGGTTAGACCGAAAGATATATGCACATTCACAACATAGAATAGGCCCTCTCTATATAGGTCCACATGGGATCCTACAGCCATTCGCTGATATCTTAAAGTTAATCTCTAAGGAGGATATAACACCCCCTCATGTAGATAAGTCATTTTTTATGCTAGCCCCACCTGTACTCTTATATCTTGCAATATTAGGAATGTTCATGATACCTTTAGGTGCTTTAGGAGAGCCTTACGCTCTATTATCCTTTGAGGGAGACTACTTAGTAGTTCTCACTATAACAACGCTTATAACCGCCTTCGTTTTCGCTGGAAGTTGGGCTTCATTTAATAGATTTAGCGCTTTAGGTTCTATCAGAGCATTGTTACTAATGGTAGGCTATGAAGTTCCTCTTTTCCTCTGTGCCGCAGCAGTAGCATTAGATGCTAAAACCCTCTGCTTAAGTAGAATCGCGTTAATACAATCTACATCCCCCTGGTTTATAGTAATGCAACCTATAGGATTCATAATATCCCTCATAGCCCTCCAAGCAGAACTAGAACGTATCCCATTCGATATACCAGAAGCTGAAACAGAGATAGTCGCTGGATGGCTTACTGAATTCTCTGGAAAGAAATTAGCCATGATTAGATTAGCTCATGATATCGAATTATTCTTACTAGCCTCCCTAATAGTCACTCTCTATCTAGGAGGTCCTTGGGGTCCAATGGGCCCGAGCGCACTTTGGTTCATATTAAAGGTAATCTTCGTAATCTTCCTATCTTCAATACTTAGAGCTCTCTTTGCCAGATATAGAATAGAACAAGCTATAACGTTCTTCTGGAAGTACATAATTCCCCTATCACTCCTACAAGTATTTATCGCACTCTTAATACCCCTCGTATAGGTGAGTAGCATGTCTGTGATTAAAGAACTAATAAAATGCCTAATAAGCCGTCCAGTTACAATCAAATATCCTTATGAAAGAAAGGAACCATATCCCAGATTCAGAGGTAAAATCTCAATCAATTATGATGCTTGTATTGGTTGTGGCTTATGTGCTAGAGTATGTCCAGCTCTTGCGATTACTTTAATAACTCCTCCAAGGAAGAAAAGCATTCGTGATAGACGTCCCCTAGTACAAATCTACAAATGTGTCTTTTGTGGGCAATGTGCTCTTGTATGCCCTAGAAAGGCCATAACTTTCTCTAAAGAATATGAATTATCGTCATTTAGTAAGGATGGAATGCTAGTGGCACCACCATTTTTCAAGAATAAAAAACATAAACTAAGACAAAGTTAGATGATTAGTAAAAGTTAAATTAGATATGTAAATCTTATATTAGGTGACGTTTAGGAGAAGGGTGCGAGGCGCAACCATGATATCCATCATAGAGCCAATCTTATGCGTAATGTCTATAATCTTCGCGATATTAAGCCTAAAACTTCGTGATACTATTCATGCAATACTTGCCCTCCTCTGCTTTACTATCAGTATCGCTTTACTTTACTTCATTATGGGAGCCCATTACGTAGCTGTATTCGAGCTATCCATATACTCTGGGGCAATGACTATTCTCTTCTTAATAGCTGTATACATGTTAAGAAGGTGAGAGACTATATGAAAGAGCATATTATAGTCATCCCTATGCTATTATTGCTAGGATTCATGTTACTTTACATATTTTCTACGTTAAGAATGACATATAATTATGGTATAGAAGCTCCTGTTCCTAGAGTAATCTGGAGATTCCTCTGGCTACCATTAATGATTCAAGGTTTAATAACTATTGCAACTATAATTTCTATTCTAGCTCTGATAAGAGAGCGTATCTTGAGGTGAAGACCATGTATTTATTGTTATTTCTCGGTACCTCTGTACTATTACTTATAATTGGTCTATATGGTTTAATTGTAAGACGTGAAATGCTCAGAATGATGATAGCTCTTGAAATAATGTTTCATAGTGGTAATCTAAACTTAATAGCTTTTGCTTTGAGTAATGGTCTAGTAGATGCTATAGGAGAATCATCCGTAATAGTTCTAATATCCATTGAGGCTTGTACTTTAGCTGTTATGATGGCTGTTATGTTAAATCTCTATAGAGTGTACGGTTCTCTTGATGTAAGTAAGCTAAAACGATTAAGGTGGTAAAAATGACAACATCCTTTATAACCTCCTACCTCTATCCCTTCCTACCCTTAATAGTAAGCTCTACTATATTGCCCTTCATGAAAAAGTTGAAGACATTTAGAAAGATATTATTATCATCGTTCATTTTAGCATTATTGGCACATATAGCATCTATATCGCTTATTTTAATGCCAAGCGGTATATTCTGGATCTCATTATCTTCAGCACCTATAATCTTTTCTTTAATTTCCAAATTTTCCTATACTTCAATGTTCTTCATAGATTCCATATCTACTTTCTTTATGTGTTTAGCCTTAGGACTAGGTACTTTAGTACTATTTTACTCATTTAATACATTAAAAGAAGATGATGTTCCAGAGCTCTATTTCTCCTTATTGTGTCTATTCACAGTCTCCCTTCTATTCTTCTTCTCCGTAGGAGATTTAATATCTCTATTTGCCTCTTGGGAGTTAATGTGTATTACTCTTTATGCACTCATCTTCTTAAGAAGATCAGAGCCCCTTAGTTTAGAGGCAGGTACTAAATATCTTATGATGAGTGCTCTATCTTCAGCACTTATCATCTACTCTATATCGTTAATCTATGGTACTACTGGTCGTCTAGATTTCATAGGGATTCATGATAACCTAAATAAGATGTCTGATATCAATGTACTCTATCTAGCTGCGATACTATTAATAGTAGCATTTGGTTTTAAAGCAGCTATAGTACCATTTCATACTTGGGCTCCTGATGTATATCAAGAAACTATAGATCCTGTAACAGCTCTCTTATCCGGCATAGCCTCTAAGACTGGAATCTATGCCCTCTTAAGAATATGCTTATTCTTAATAAGACTCCCTAAGATTGGAATAATCCTCGCTTTACTCGCTACTATAACCATGACTCTAGGCAATATTGTAGCTCTTCTCCAGAGAGATCTAAAGCGATTATTAGCATATTCAAGTATTAGCCATATGGGATACATCCTAGTAGGCATCGCAACTGGCACTCCTTACGGCGTCCTCGGCGCGTTATTCCATTCATTAAATCATGCCATCGCGAAACCTCTATTATTCTTCTGTACAGGTGAAATTAAGAACAGATACAATAGTAGAAATTTAGATAAAATAAGCGGTTGTGGTAGATTGCTCCCCTCAATAGGGCTTCCAATGAGCTTAGGTATTTTTTCATTAATGGGAATTCCAGGACTTAATGGCTTCATAAGTAAGTTTATACTAGTATCTGCAGCCTTTAAAGCCGGATTTATCTGGCTCGCAGTAGTTACGATAATTAATAGCGCAATCGCTGTAGCTTATTATCTAAGGATATTACAAGTCGTATTTAGGCAACCTAAACAATTAAGGACTGAGCAAAATCAACATCAATACTACTCAAGTCCAATAGCTTCAATGATAGCTATATTCGTACTAATGATATTATGTATTATCATAGGTATTGCTCCTTCATTATTCTATAACTGGCTAGATTTAGCTAGTAGAAGTCTTTTCAGTAAAACCTATATATACTTAAAAGGCTTATAGCGTATCTTAATTCCTAGGGAGCTCTAGATGAACTTCAAGGGTAGGAGTTTATTAACATTACAGGATTTTTCAAAGGATGAGATAGCATTTATACTTAGACTATCAATGGAGTACAAAATTCTAACTAAAGCTAATACTAACCTTAACTCCCTTAAAAACAAATGCATTGGACTCTTCTTTGCCCTACCCTCTACTAGAACTAGAGTTAGCTTCGAAGTTGCAATTTCAAAGCTTGGAGGATACCCCATATATATGCGACCAGAAGAACTTCAACTAATTAGAGGTGAAACACTTGCTGACACAGCACGTGTCCTTTCCCGATATCTTAATGCAATAGTAGCACGTGTTCCTAAACATGAATCACTTGAGGAACTTGCTAGACATTCAAGCATACCTGTAGTAAACGCTCTCACAGATATGTTTCACCCTTGTCAGGCTTTAGCAGATTTATTAACCATTCTAGAAAAGAAAGGCTCCTTTAAAGGAATAAAATTAGCCTATGTAGGTGATGGCTATAATAACGTCTGCCATTCATTATTAATAGCTTGCTCTAAGATAGGACTTAACATAGCGGTTGCTTCTCCTAAGGGCTACGAACCTGATGAAAGAGTAGTAGAAGAAGCACTAGAAAACGCTAAACTTTCTGGCTCTAAAGTTGAGATACTTAACTCTCCCATAGAAGCCGTCAGAAATGCAGACGTTATATATACTGACGTCTTTATCTCCATGGGTAGAGAGAAAGAAAGAGAAAAGCGTCTAAAGGACTTTCAAGGTTGGCAGATTAATAAAGAAATTGTAAAATATGCAAAAAGGGATTACATATTCATGCATTGCTTACCAGCTCATAGAGGAGAAGAAGTGGCCGCAGAGATCATTGATGATCCAATACATTCCGTAATATGGGATCAGGCTGAGAACAGGTTATACGCAGAGATGGCTATCCTGGCTCTTTTGATTCCTTAATGAGATCATTTATGAATTGGCTGAACTTTCGGATAGTCTACAACAGGAACAAAGATTACTGCAGCTATTGCAGAACCATACATGTTCTCAGGTACACAATTTATACACTCTATCCTAAACTTAATCTCATTCACGCTCATTTTCCTTACTTCTGCCATTCGCAGTATTTTTGATTTTAATTCGTCTCTTATTTCTTCTCGACTTTTCTTCCCATAGGCTTCAACTACTAATCCATATCTAACGCCTTCATCATTAATGCCTTTAGTCCAAGCAACTCCTGCACTTAAAGTATCTCCTTCTTTTCCATCAATTCTTGCCATAATTGTAAACACTATAGCACCAGGTGTTAAAGGAACATACTTTACCTCTATAGCTTCAGAGGGTAAGATAGAAGAGACTGGAACTAAGTTACATTGAGCTATACCTGCTTTCATAAGCGCTTCATCAAAAGCATTAAGAGTAGAAATAGGACTTAACGCTGTACCACCTGTTATGAAGAAGTATTTAGGTAATTGCACTAAATAATCTCGCAATGGAGTTGATCCCACCATGCACTCCCCTCTTTTCCTCTCTTCTCTTAACTAAGTTGCTTAAATACATGTCGCCTTACCTTTTATACTAATACTAGCTTCAATTTTAGATATAGGCTTGCACATATTAGTAACCTGTCTATGTCATTTTTTGTATTTTTAAAGAATGAAAATCTGGGTATAAGTTATTAACCAGAATCGATCAAGTTTAGTTGAGGATGCATGGCTCAGTCGTATAGGGCAGTGTTTTTCAAAATACTACTATCTCTGCCATTACTTTATTCCTTAGACTCTTTGTCTTTACTAAAATGTTCACCTTTGGATTATGAATACTCTATAGTGTTATTCCTCGAGTATAAGGGTAATAAGGATTTTATAGTAAGCGATTTAGAAGTTCCTATACCACCAAATACATCTTGGCAAACATCTGTAATCAAGAATATATCATTAAAGCCTGTATCAATCATACATCATGGTGCCAATACTTTTGTACGCTTTAGGCTAACCTTATCACGTTTCCAACCTTTAAATATTAAAATCTCTGGAATGCTTTCTTTAAGAAGCCTAGATACTCCGTCCTCAGAACTTCTAATATCTTTTTCCCATTATCTAAAGTCCATTTCTTCCAAGTTCCTATGCTTTATTCAACCTACCAAGTGGTGGAATTACAGTGATCCTGTCATCAGTAGAGTAAAGGAAAGTATATATAAAGAAATAACTCTTAGGAATGCTACACTTAAAGAGGTATTGGACTATCTCAGAAGATTCGTTCAACGGACTCTTTCCTATTCAAAATGTAAGTTTAGGAAAGGAGCCTCAAAAGCACTAGTAGATAAAGTAGGCGATTGTTCTGAATACTCTGACGTTTATATTGCTTTAGCTAGATCACTAGGGATACCTGCTCGAAGAGTACTAGGCTGGGTATTTATGGGATTCCACGCAGGAAAACCGATTCTCGTAGGACATGCATGGGCTGAAATCCTATTACCTGATATTAGTACATGGATCCCTCTAGAGACTACATTTCCAAGTAACGTTTCCATCAATATGGATGTAGGAAAGCTACCCGAGAACTATATAGCTTTTTATATAGAGGATGGAACGCATGATGTAAACTCACCTCTCGTACCTGAAGATGAAAGCTTTTTAATAAGTTCAGAGGAATGGATTCCATTAAGTAAGGAACTATGGTTTTCCTCCTCTATTATAATAAAACCTAAGCTAGAAGATAATCCTACCTTACACTCAGTTAGGATACTACGACTACTTTATGCTCTCTCTGTGCTTTGTTTTTTCGTAATATTATCCATAGTACTTTGTATCTCATTATTAAGAAGGAGGTTTAGAAAGTGAGCAAATATACGCTGATCCTTACATTCCTTATCATAATATTCATGCTAATTTTTAGTCATCCCATAAAATCCTCAACTAGTATTTACGGTACCATCCTAGATTACTTCACAAAAGAGCCTATAGCCAATGCCACCTTAGTTTCATTACCTGAAGGTAGGCTATTAGCAAGGACAAATTCTTCAGGAAACTTCTGCTTCATAACTAATGAGCTACCCTTAAGTATTTTAATATTTCATAAGAATCCTGCAGGCTATGACTATTTGCCCGCTAAACTAAGCATAACCACTAGTAGCAATTTAACGCTTTTCTTGGTACCTTCTAGTAAGATAGTTCTTAATGGCACACTAATTTTACTAGAGGCTTCACTAATAGCTAGATCGTACACTGTAAATGTAGTTCCATTGTCTAAAATACCTAAATATACCCTTCTTACTTATGGCACTCCCTCTGAAGTATTAGCTTTTCTAAATCTTTCACGAAATGAAATACTAGTACCTGCAGATACCCCTTTTACACTTCGAATAGAAGTACTAGCCTATGGTGAGAAACTACCCTATATAAGCAATATCCTTAATTTACCGATGGGTGAAGTACTAGAGGACTTAGTAGCTGCAAGAGCTATAACTAAGGGTATTACTGTTCTAACATTTCCCAAAGGTAGTTACATGCTCGTAGACCAAGGTAGAACTATAGTTCTAAAACTAGAGGATATAGCCATATTGAACTATGTAGCCATGTGTAGAAAAATCTCAGGATATATAATGAGAACTATTGAGAATTTACGTAAATCTGGGGTATTCCTAAATGAAGAGAAGATAGTACTTAAAGAAGCTCACTCTTACTTAGACGAGGCTCAAAAGTTTGGCAAGATGGAAAGATATTGTGACGCCTTTATAAGCTTGCGGAAGGCTTACATAAGTATAGTTTACGTTCTAAATAAGATTATTGGACTCTTTCAGAATGCTCGTTATCTAGTCTACACAATGAACTTCATAGTTGCACTAATCTCTGTAATACCCTCTATATTGTTATTTGAGAAACGCTCTTTAATCTGCATTACAATGATAGGTTTCTCCTACCTCTTCTTATCGTTAGTTTACTTACTCAACGCACCTCTAAGGATACTTATCGCGAGCTCTGACATTTCCTTGATGATAACTCCACTTATAGTTTCAATATGTCTCATATGGTTAATTAAGAGGCCATCCATTTATGTAGCTCTCATTAGAGGTGATTTCAAAACTAGGCTTTTCCGTCATATGTTAGTTATAGTTATGATTATGATCTTTATAGCAGCTATGACTTCCTTCACTTCCATATCCTTCAGGAAAACCCTAAAAACTCAAACTATAAATCTATCATTACCTGAAGGAACATTATTCGTAAGGGGCTTTGAATCTTCTAAAGCCTTCAAAAGATACCTTAGCGAAATATTAGAAATTGAAGTAGAAGAAGTACCTCTTAAGGAGCTAGATGTGAAAATTCTTTACATACTTAAAGATCTTGGGGCTACGAAGGTTCTTCCATATGTGATGTCATTACCCTCGTTATTACCTTTAACTTCAATATTTTCAGAGGATAGTGAGATTTCAATGCCTTTATATGGGTTTGTAGGTCTAGACCCCTTACATGATCCTATCTCTTCGCGTTTTAAAGAAATGATCATTAAGGGTAACTTTTCACTACTAAGCAATAGAAATACAGTTGCCCTTCCCCTTTCATTATCTTCTCTTTTAAATGTCGACATAGGTTCTGAGGTTCAACTTTTCGGGGAAAAATACAGAGTTGTTGCTATACTTGACGATAGCTTTCTTTATGATATCCAAGATATAGATCATTTACCTATATCTCCCAGAAAGATAGTCGTAGAAAAAGGACCTGGAGGAAAACCTGTATATACTTTAGGCCCTTGTTTCTCCTCAGAGGTCGTCGTACTAAATTGGCATGAAGCATTAAGCCTACCCTATATCGCTATAGTTCGTATTGTAGCTTTTTCAAATAAATGCGAGGAAATAGCAAAATTCATTGCTTTAAACTTTAAGACTTCCCCTATTTATCGTATTAATAATATATCTCGCGTAGTATTCTACGCATCATTTATCAATCTTGTAGGATTTGAAAACATGTTACCTTTAGCCATAATAGTTTATTCGCTTATATTCGTCGAAGCCCTTAATACTGTCTATGAAAGACGATATGAGGCAAGAATCCTTATAGCTACTGGCATGAATCCTGCACAATTGGCTTTACTCTTCGCAATAGAATATTTCTTCTTAGGCATGTTTAGTGGCTTTCTGGGATATCTACTTGGTCTTGCACTATTTGATGTTTATAATTTATGGTATACAGATTATGCACTACCTACAGTATATTCATGGACATGGCCTATTACGCTAATAATCTTTAGCGGAATTTCAACAATGATAGCCTCAGTGATACCTGCTTTGAGATCAATACGAATAGTAACGCCATCTTTAAGAATTAAGTGGAAATTTGACTACTATGACTACGAACGCAATGAATTTGTACTTAAATTACCCATTTCAGTACCTGTAGATAAAGCTGAAAGCTTCATGAGGTATCTCTCTGAAAGACTGTCATCCTATAAGAGCCAATTTATGATCTTTAGAGACATTACTATTAGTTATAAGAATGATTTACCTATACTCTACTTTGAGATATGCCGTTTTGGGGAAAGTCCTCTAAGAGCTGTTAGTGTCATAGAGAGTTCAAGACATAACTCTTTATGTACTTTCACTCTAAGAATACGCTGTACTAGACCTAAACCTTCATCAATTCGAGTTCTCTCCTTCACTAATTACTTTATAGCTAAAAGACTCATAGAGCCTATTTCCCTTCTAAGACTTTGGGTTATTAAGTGGCCTTCTCAATATCACTAGATATCCTTACTAAATAGTTCACTATTTCAAAGGAAGGGTCTACCCCTGTGACTTTTGTAAACTCTTGCCAATTGGGTGATCCATTAACTTCAAGAACATAATATCCATCCTCTCCTTCTATGATATCTACACCTGCATACCATAGACCTAAAGCTTTAGTAGCCTTAATTGCAATCTTTTCTAGCTCAGTTGTAAGTTCGTATTTCATTCCCTTACCACCTTGTGCTATATTGGTCTTCCAACAACGAGTAGCTATGCGCTTCATAGCTCCTATTACGTTATTCCCAACGACTATTACTCTTATATCGTAGCCTGGATTTTTTATATACTCTTGAATTAACATGGGATGCTTATTTGAGAGAAGTGTTTTTAGAATAAGAAAAGCTGTATCTGGATTAGGCGCTAACGATATGCCATATCCCCTAGAACCTGTAATTGGTTTAATAACAGAGAAACCAAGTTTAGTAGCTATAGTATATGAAATCTTCATAGATTCTGTGGAAAGTGTATAGGGAACTCTTATACCGTTCCTCTTTAAAAACAAAAGTGTTAGTAACTTATTCCTTGAAATAAGAAGCGCATCTAAGGGATTCATGAGAGGCATTATTTCTTCGAGGGTCTTTAAGACTGCGATTCTCCTTTGATATTGTAACAAGTTGGTAAAGAATCCGAAGGATCTTATGAAACCCGCTTTGTAATCATTTAATTCCGTACCATTACATGTAAAAATCCTTATACTATCTTTAATTTCCACATTAAGTCTGCTTATACGAACATAGAGAGGTTCATGTCCCATTTCCTTGGCTGCCTTAATCAGTCTAAAGGTAGGATAATCAGGGTTAGCATTTTCATGGATTACTAATATCTTCAAAGTATCCTCCCCCTCTTCATGAGTGGATTAACGGGCTAACTAATATAAACCCTTTAGAAAGAATACATTTTTTAGTGAGTTAGATATTCGATGATGGGAAGTAGTATCGACATACTCACTCCTACATTAAAAGCAACGCGATATCTCCTATCAATGGGGCCCCTACATTATAAGCTATTACTTTATACGCTCTTTAATACGGAAAATAAGCTCTCTTTAAAAATCATTAAAACGCTTTTAAAAATGCAAAACGATGATGGTTCTTTCTATACTCCTGGTTATGGAAGAGTTCTTACAACAGCTGACATATTTAGAAGTTTATCACTTATTTGCAGAAACGACTTCACAAATGACATAGTTACCGGATGTTTACACTTCCTAAAGAATACTCAGCTTAATAATGGCTTATGGGTAGACTATGATGTTAACTTAGACTACTATCGATTCATTAATGACAAAGGCATAGCCTTAAGGATAACTCTCGCAGTAGTTGAAGGTTTACTTAATTTAGATGCTTCAGAAAGCCTATTATTTGAAAATAGTGCTAGAGCTATTCTCTCATTCCAAGAGCCTGAAGGATACTGGCGTGACACTTTAGCAAAGGAAAGTACATGGGATGTAGAAGTTACTGCAAGGGCGGTTAGATTATTAGGAAGATATATGGAAGAAGATACCCTCAATCGTTCTCTTGCACTACTTAAGGAGTGGCTCTCTTCATGCCTAAGTGTAAGGCGTATGGATCAACCATGGGCGCTTGCAGAGGTCTTAAACGTTCTTACAATGTATG
>Ga0180301_10000351_pt1 | contig 35741 bp, 35 predicted proteins | sample GuaBasSediGuay16_FD_121797 | JGI IMG/M metagenome (GOLD analysis project Ga0180301, IMG submission 121797) | Subseafloor sediment microbial communities from Guaymas Basin, Gulf of California, Mexico - Guay16, Core 4569-2, 12-15 cm | ecosystem: Environmental > Aquatic > Marine > Hydrothermal... | reverse complement strand
GTCTTCTATAATTATAAGATTCATGCCTCTAATGCGCATTTGATAACTTGGACACATGTCAAAATAGACTTCAGGTCTTTCTGCAATGAGTGGCAATATCCTGCTAGTCTCATATGATATTACCATGCCCTCTTGGAATGGAATTTCTTTGGTCTCCTTAGTTAGTCTATTGCGCGCCGCAATCCACCACTCATAATTTTCTTGGAATAAATGGAAGGTTACAGGAGAATCATATTTCTTATTGAGTGTCCATAGAACTGCATTAATGCGAGACTTAGTTAGGTTAGTCATCCACCCACCATGCCACAATGCAACCCATGCCCTATCTTCATCAATAACAACAATAATGGTATTCCATAGCCTGTAGAAGACATAAGGAGGATACCGCCATATGAAATCGCGCACGCCGCGGCGCGTATATCCCATCTTGATCTTATTCTTATGACCTAATAATACTAACTCAATGCCCTCAATTACCCTCATAGTTCCACCTCGACTTCTATCCTGAAAATCTCTAATAGGCGGCTGATGACATTCCACTCGATATCTTCTATATTATCACGCTGCTTATCATAGCCCCACTCTTCAAATATCGAGCGCACCACAGCGCCCCGCGCGCTGACTTCTAACATCACAGTGCTAAATGCCTCAGATTTCTCTGGACACTCATAGCACTCCTCCATACAACTTTCATAGATGCGCTCCCAATCTCCTTCATCTTCAGCAGTCTCGCTTGCCCACTCGCCGCACGATTCACTGCAGTCCCAAGTGCAGTCACTCCATGCATCCACTTCACTGAAGTAATTGACAAAGACAAATGTCCTTTCCTGATATTGTATGATGAATAGGGTAATGTCCTCCATATCCGGCGCTAGCGTATTGTATAGGTCTTCTAGAAATAGAGCGGCCCCTCTGCCAAAGAATGTGGGATTGATTACTATAAGCGGCAGAGCCTCGTGAACATATACCTCTCCATCCTCAGCCATCTCTATTAGCAGCTCGGGATTATCTGTAAGACATCTGTAGAGGTTGCGCAGCATTTGAATGAGGAGATCCCGTTTTTCGTGACCCCAGAATTCCCTATATTGGTATCTGGAAAATTGATCCTCCCTGAACATCATACTTCCACCTCCTGAGTGACATCCTCATCTACAAAATAGTTGGGGAGAATGGCGGGCAGGAAATATCTCGCATATGACGTTTCCCAATGCGTCTCTTCATCTTCTCCCCATCGAATGAGGTTAAGTTCTGTGTTCTTTTCAACCTCCCATATTCCATATGTATAGGGATAATCAAGGCCGCCGCTGATGTAGAGATAGATTCTATTTCCGTCTGTCCATATGCCGCATACCAGATCGCTATCCTCACCTAGTAGAGCATCTGCTATATTCACTATTTCCTTGCTAATGTAGAAGTCGATTGCGAACCCGCCGCCTATTCTAGCAACCCTCTTTAGAGGAAACTCATTTATCTTGAGGGAATATTTCTCTTCTAATATGGACTTAAGTATCAATAAGGCAGTTTTGATAATCTCTAATTCAGAGGCTTGGATTTCAGAAGTTCTTTTCCATTCAAGAATCATAGGCATCCACCTCCTCTAAAGGAAATATTGTCTCTGTATCCAGATCGAACCACCAGCGCTGTCCATAGATGTCTCTGATTACGCCGCGGCTCAAGTCCACTAACTCTACATAGTCGATAGTAACGCCATAGAATGCCGCCAATTCCTTAATTTCCTCTTCAAGAGCGTAATCTCTTACCGGTTCGCCATCCATTAGAATACCTACTATATCCCCAGCAGTGATAAGATTGATTTGAGCATCTTCAGGACGAAAGGAGTCACCAGCCTTACCTTTACTCTCACTTCTGTGCTTAGATTTCTTGCTCTTACTTGAGCGCGCTGCTTGGCTGCGAGTGACAACCTTCTTTTCTTCTATATTCTCATTGATTATTCTGTCCCAATGTTCAGTGTCTATCTCGGCAGGATAGTATATCTCGACATCGGTATCCATCCAAGTATATACGCCGCACGGCAGCTTGATGCGCACTGCCCCGACCATCTCTCCCGTGCCGCTAACCAGAACATTGAATGGGAGTTGCTTGATTGCATTTTCTTCATCAATACCGCTAAAAGTAGGCTTGCCGCTGCTGAAGGGATGCGCATGTATAAAGCCTAAGATTTCATCCTCACTGTCTGATGTAGGAATGCCCTCGACTTCAGCGCTAGTCCTCGATACTATTTGCTTGGGAATGTGCAAATCGGTAACTAACAAATCACCATCCTGCCACTTAGCTGTTAACACGCCGCTCCACTCGTTGGGTTTAACCTTCTCCCCTATGTATAATATGAGTTTGTAGATCTCTGGTGGAATGAGAATGCGCGGCATCTCTGTATCGGCAGCGCACGGACAATTCTTAACGACCTTTATGCTCCACCTTTTCTTTTCCCACTTGGAAACTTCTAACTCCAGATTAGAATTTACCTTATTCTCCCCCATCAGAATCACCTCCCTTCTCAATCTTGATAGGGATAGGTTTGAGAGTAAGTCTATATGCGGGTATCCCGCCCGCACCCAGAGAAAGATCAACTAATTCGTGGATTGATATTGTTACCGTCCCAAATGTTGCCATAGCCGTATATACCTCCTGCGGCAGCATTGCTTGGAGATACATGACGGCCATTAGACCAGCCATACTGGAGAATATGAAGTGAGTATCTTGAGAATACTCAGCCCTATCCTCAGACTGCGGCGCCGACCATACAGCGCGCCATCTTTTGGGTTCTGACAATTGTATGAATGTCCCATCTTGGGTGACTATAACCGCGTGATCGGGCACTATCTTCTTAGCCTTACTATCATCTGTGGCCACTACTATTTCTGTTGCATGTTCAATGAGAGGCAAACTTATCTCATCAAGTTTCTCTGGTATGGCGATAATGTCAGCATGTGGTCTGATCTGGTGAATAATATCCTCTATTGCCTTTACCTTAGGTTGACCTATATCGCACATCCTGAATGGTGTCCTGTTTAGATTATGTGGTTCCACTATATCAGGGTCAAACAAGATGAAGTTCTGATATCCCATTAGTGCCGCATAGAATGCCACCCACGATCCTATGCCGCCGCAGCCCACCACTGCCAAGCGTTTCTTTTTATACTCTTCTTCACTCCAGAGCGCATCTTTCCTGTATATTATAGCAGGGCTGATTTTATTATCCACCACTATTATCCCCTCCCATTGCCCTAATCCAAGGCGTTACCTCAGGCAGTTTATTGTTAATTATGGCCTCTTCAAGATTCTTAGCAACAACATCATGATTGGCGGGGGAATCAAGATTGGCAACAATGAATGCCTCGTGCAGCTGCATCAATGCGGCATGCAGTGTGTCGGGATCTAAAGCAGTAGGTGGTGACATACTAACACATACGGTTCCATCTCTATATCCATTGGGGTGCTTCACTGTAGCTATGTTTAAGGTTGCAGCATCCAAAAGAGTAAAGAATACCTTACCATTGTCCCTGCGCTTAGCCAATGCGGGCAGGTAATAAGGCAGCTGCAACTCCTCTGCCATTTCATCATTGACAAAGTAGTGTCTATTTTCATGGATCACTCGCATTATCCTAAAGGGAGCAGTTAATACCCAAAATACATGATCTGCTGTCACTATGGTCTTAATAATTGGCGTGTTTATGATTAAAGAGTTCGGTATTCTCATCATAAGGTCTTCTTCTTCATCCTTCTTGAGTTGTTCTAATGCGGCATAGAGTGTGCGCACTGTGGTTTTGGCTTGCTCTCTTATGAATTCCTTTAGATCTCCCTGAGATATCATAGATATTTGGTATATCTGTCCATTTGGCGTAATGAGAAGGGTTTGCCCAGGCGCCTCTATTGTCTCCTCAGATAATCCAAGATTTAGATCTATTCCATTATGATACTCGACATTGATTGCTAACTTTCCTGATTCCTTCAGTGCCAATAGCTTGCCCTTAGCCTCAGCGACCAGCTGCTGCAGGGCGTTCTTGAACACATCAATAGTGGGATATTCCCCATACTTCTCCTTATAGAGAGCGAATATTCTTCTCCAATCGTTTCTATATGCTGAAGATAGCGAATAAGTATTACTGTATGGAATATCCCAAATTCGAGCAAGGTCTTGAGTAGAAGGCTCAATGCGGCTGCTTATTTCACTAGAGATCCCTTCACTGATCCACTCTAGGTGAATCTCTACAGTGTTCCTTTCCTCATCGACATAAAAGGTGACTATTTTATAGCCGATCTTTACTATCATTCTCCCACCTCCTACACAAAAAAAAGAAAGGGGAGAGGGGTCTATCCCACCTTAATGACCATGGTAATGAGGATCTTAGAATAGCCCTCCAGAGTCACGAGACTCTCAGGATACAGGTTAAAGAGATTACCATTGGAAAAGGCCCATACATTGAGGTCAAGAACCTTCTTATTCTCGATTATCCTCTCCACGACTCTGATTAGAGCGCTGGGATCATCAGTCTCATGGAGAGTATCGATCTGCTGTGCATAAGATCTCATAGTGCCGTCATCTCTCTTCTCTGTTACGAATAGATAGACGGGGATCTCTCCATCCTCTCCCTCGGGAATAGACCTGAAATACTCCAACCAACTTCTACCTTCTACCTCCATACATACCACCTCCATATAGGTATAGATCCCCACAGCGCCTGGCCCTGAAGGGCAAACAACAGACGCTGCGAGGATCGAGCGAGATTCCAAACCGGCCCAATTTAAGCTTTTCTGTTTCTACGATCGTCGAGAGTTCGACGCTCAACGATTGGGCCAAATGTCGAAAGGTCATGTTGGGGCTGGCCATTCTCCTGTCCATTCAAGCGAGGTGCTTGACTATTCCTTCGACGAAAGCCTTAAATTACGGCATCTGTCGATACGTCGGGGGTCGAGATTATGGTGATCGATCAAGTCATCCGCTTGATTGTTGGCCTGCTGCGTGATCCCATAAAATCTGGGATATTTCTCATTATAGCATATAATGCTGCTGCTGCACTAATCAAGCTCCTCGATAGCAAGCATAGGCTGCGCCTGTGGGTATATGACATCACGGATATTATCGCGGGGATAGGACTCCTATTTTGGACTGCCGCACTATACCTCAATGTGCTCGATATATGGCTCTGGCACGTGGTGGCCTATAATGCCTGTCTGTGGATGATAGTTGCGCTGGTGGCATTGGTGTATGCCGCCGCGGCCGCAGCGATCACTAAGATCGTTAAGTTAACGTAATGTATTATATATCAATCGTAAAGAGGCGGAGAGATGAATCTATATCTCTTCCCTCACATTCGCCGGGGGGACTCTATATAACATTCCTATGGTGAAATGTTCTATCGGGGAGGTGGTTGGGGAATATGCCTCACTCAGGAACGGCCCATAGAATAGGTTTCGTTATGACGAGAATGGGACGAGAAATCACTATCGCATATCCGGGTAAGGATGCGAATATATATCCGATGTATCATCTGGGTCTATATGTGGATAGTGAAGGTAAGCATGTTAGTAATATTAAACATGCGGGAGATCAAACAGCATTTGAATTGATCCTCATTCCCGATGTCTGAAGAATCCTAAACTAGGGTATCGATACCTGAATCCAAAATATTGATCTCTTTTCTAATGCCCTGTTATATACCAGAGCGGACATCTACTGAGGTATCACTACTGATGTCGATGAGATGACCATTTCATATGCCTCAGGTGCTAGCACTTTAGACCATGCAAACATATACATAACGGTGTTAAGTAACTACTACTCACTATCACCCATAAGTTACTTACTATCGAGGGTTAGGAGTTGCCCGTTATCCACTACCTATAATATGAGAATGAGGAAATGGGGAATCCGGGAATCTGGGAATTCCCCAAATCAGAATATCAGGATACGGTGCATGCAGACCAACCACAATTTAGACATCGGATACATCCCTCAACATAGATCAGAGTCCCCGAACAGTGACAGTTGGGACAACTCTCATGTCTCTTCTCAAGTGATACCTGCTTGGGTATTTCCTTCTTGGGTGGTGGAGTGAGCTTGGCGGCCTCAATATACTTGACCTCCTTGACATGTATCCCGTCTAGGGAATTGATGATCTCTTCCATAGTAGTGGAATCTACAGTTACCATCTCTTTGTAGGAGTGGGGATTACCATATACTGTTATCTCAGCACTATTGTCCTCGTATAGGATAGAGACAGTTTCACCATCCACGTCTTTACCGATCAATCTTATCACCATATCCTTGTTGGGCTCAAGGTCACATATCAACAAGGCAGAGACAAGCTGCCTATCTTCACTCATAGTCCCACCCCACTACTAGTAGTTGGTGAGAGAATAGTCCTCCCTGTCAATATAATCCTTATAGGAAGGATGTAAAAGAAGGAGAGTGAGATACACTATAGATAGATTCACCCACCGGGTCTCTTATCAATACCCCCGGGCTTCTTATCTACCACGGTATCCACCTCTTTCTCCTCTTTTTCTTCTCTCTCTTCTTGGGCCAGACATACTTCTTCTTAGTGGGTATATACCAAGACCAGAACGGAGAACCATATTCAGTCTTAGCGCCAGATCTCTCTATTACATCACCGATATCTATCTCTACGTGGAATGGCCCCTTCCATCCCCTATGTCTATCACAGGACACATACTTAGTCTCTCCGAGACAGGTGCACAGAGTCCACGACTTCTTGAATGCCTTATTCTTCCAATCATATCCCTCAGGCAGCTTGACTGCAATGTGAAGGGCATCAGCCACACCATAGGTGTGATTCCATCCCAGCCCCACCACCTCAAATGGGATCTCTGTATCATATCCAATGGGATATTCGCCTATGACTGCATATTCCCTGCCCTTACCACTGATTATCTCGGCGCCATTATTCACATAATCTATGAAGTCCTCCGTGAAATCACTGACGGCAAGTCTCGCGCTGCTGCCCGGTGGAAATCCCTCAAAATTGATCCTCCCGGATATACCATACCTATACCTGTATCCGTCTATGACTATCTTGGGCATAGTATCCCCAGCCTTCATAGTCAGACCAATGATATTATCTTTACTATCACTCACGGCTTGGCAGATATCATCAGAGTCACGGTATCGCCGGCAGCTCCAGCAGCGGCAGAACTCACCTTTACATATCTGAAGGCGGTGGTTATAGTGTCATTGTAAGAAGTCACAGAGGAGGCAGTATGATAAGTCCACCAGTTAGTATTATCGGGGGACAGTTCAATGGTGAAGTCTGTAGCAGCAGTAGCCTCACAATATATACTCACTATTTTATACCCCTTGGTGTCAAGGGTGATGCTCTGAGCGGCAGTCTCATCAGCATTGATAAGAGTCTCAGATAGAGGTGGAGCATTAAAGGCTATAATCTGCGCATCTAAACTTGAGTTGGTAACGTTGGCATTAAGTGCATTATTGGTAGAGTAGAGAGGAACATACTTCTTCTGAGTATCATCCCAGACGAAGAGCGTTACTCTCCTCTTAAAATCTCCAGCATCATCATATGGATCGGACATTATATCACCGAGTTATATGACTCTCTTAACATCTTAAATGTGGCGCCATTAATACGGAATGGGAAGTTCAACACTATTCCCTATTATGTGACCTGCACCACATCTTATGATTGGCTTAATCCTTGGCCGTGTTGTTGGTGGAGGAGTAGGTGGAGTAGGTGAAGACACATGCGGCATCTTCTTCAATGTAATATTATAGACTGCCAACTCCAAGTGGAATGAGTATCTCACTTCTATCCCGAACTCTATAGCTACTACTCTCAAACGTGAAGCATCAATCCCACACATCTTCCAATCTTCAGCCGCTCTGCTGAGTATATCTGAGAGGTTGATGGGGAATCCCTCAAAATATGTTATGCTATAGTATCGACTACACTTGAAGGTCATAGGTCTTACAATGGGTGACCTTTCATGCCACACCATAATCTCATAGAGATTACCATAAGCATCCTTGAGCCAGATGTTAGTCATCACGTTATAGCGGGCAAATCTAGAGATGGTGAGGTTATAGGAGATGTCAAGGATATAGTTCGCTCTTACGAACTCATTAAATGATATACCCACTATCTCACCATACCAAGGATGTTGACCCCATATGAGTATGAAGGGATAGCCTATACCTGAACCCTTACCCCACAACTTCAGGTAATAGACATCACCATCCACCCTCCAACTCCCATTATATCTCCCCTTGTATCCCCACATATTGAGATATGCAGGGTATTCAGCCGACACAGAGGTTAGGGGAATCACTAATATTATAGTCAGACATATACCTACAACCCTACCCATAGACATCACCCAGCACTGACTAACCAAGGCTTCGTAATAAGGCTTACTCACACGACGATACTAAACACCGTTATAGGCATATTTGAGAGGCATAAAGTCCTAGCACATGAACCATTCAAGAGTGGATTGCCACCAATATTATGATCAATCTCCCTTCTAATCTCAGCATTCATGAGATAGAACACCCTCCACAATCCTCATTATCTTAGCCTTAGGTATCCTCTTAGACACTTTCTTAGTTGTTTTAATGCCTAACAATGTTAATACTTTCTCCCTATATAACCTATCAGTGAGCATCTTATTCCACACCGGTTCAAGTAGTCCCTTCCAATACGCATGATACACCTTGGTATAGATCTCGGGTATCCTATGCATGTCACCCGTGAAGTAGTAGTTGATGACCCTACACGAGTTCATATAGGGTATCATGGATAGACCAGTGGCACATGCACCATTGGCTATCCTCGCCATCTTCTCATAGTCCAAGCCAGTATCAACATGCCCTATCTTGAAGGCATCTATACCTACACCCCAGTGACAGGTATAGATGCTGCCATCTATATCGGTGGCTATAGAACCCTTGATGGCGCCGCACGTCCCGGGATCATGTATGTTGTATCCCCTCCACTTCACCAACCTTCTGATTATCTTGGGATATGGGCCCAATCTAGGAATGATAGAAGGATCATCCATCACCATCTCAGCTATTGGTCTAAGTCTCCTACTGAGATCCCTAAGCTCGTCATCAGTCCAAGGAGTGATGTGCATTATGGCCACGTTAATGTATAGTGGAACACCCAATGATAATATAGCCTCAACTCCCTCCTTTATGGTCTGATATGTCTCGGGTATCAATAGAGTGAGGACTAGTAGATTCCCACCTAGATCCCGATAATAGAGGATGTTATCAACTACCCTGTCATAGGAAGACTGACCACCATACAGCGGCCTCATGATATCCTGTCTCTGTCTGGTGCCCTCAAACGAGAATAATACTTCAAAGTTCCACTTCCTCAGGAACTCTAAATCTTCCTTAGTCCAAGCATATCCATTGGTGGTGGTAGCATACTTAACGCAACCATGATCGTATAATATGGGGACATACTTCCTCATCTTATCAGCTGATAGTGATGATTCAGTCCTGAAGAACGATATACCAAATCTGGGTTCACCTTTCTTATTACGCGCCGCGTGTCTAAGAAAGAGTTGCAACTGCTTCAGGAACATCTCATCTTCTATTTCTCGAAACTCTGGTTTCTCACCATACCAACAATAGGGACACCCAAAGTTACATCCCCAGTTAATGGAGAATTCCCAAAGCTTCCATCTATACTTAAACCTATTATACTTCATTTTAGGTCGGCTCCAGATTAGTCTGGCAAGATATACCTATCTCACAGTTGGTATCACAGCCAGTGATTTTACACTCAGTCTCGCATGTAGTTCCCAACTCACAGGAGGTATCACATCCTATCAACTTACAATCAGTATCACAGCCTATTAGTTTGCATTGTGAATCACATCCTTGTAATTGACATTGTGTATCACAGTTCTGCAGCTTGCAGTCTGTCTGACAACCTGTAGTCTCACAGCTCTCCTGACACTCAGTCTCACATACGGTCTGACACTCCACCTGACATGTGGCCTGGCAGCTAGTCTCACACGTCTCAGAGCATGATTGTGCCTCAGCTGCAGTCTGACACTCTACCTGACAGGTCACTTGACACCCACCGGCAGAGCATTCATATGACCCAGCAGTATTCAGTCTCTCATATACCTCCTTGAGCCAATCCACAAATGCAAATAGTGGTATGTTAATCTCCAATTTGGTAGTGAGATTCCTGAAATCTATAGTGGTAGAGGTAACTACAAACTCCTCTGAGTCGAATAGATCACTCTCTATCTTCACCTTTCTAGGTTGGAGGAACTGTGGAAATATGCCCGCCAATGTAATTGAACCTACCTCTTTTACCGTAGAGTATCTATCAAGTATAAGTTCAGCCAGGCGCTGCGCCTCCTCAGATGTATTGACCCACGGGAACGTGAGGGTCAGTTCCCTCTCAACTATAGGATTACTTATTGAAGCCTCCCCATATACGCTGCTGTCATTACCATATACCTTCACCCTAGAGACATAGTTATCAATAGACTCCTCAATGGCCCAATTGGTAACATCTCCCTCTATGATGTTAAGGGTCTCTAAGTGTGACTCGGATAATACTGAGGGCCTGTCACCTAGATATCCCGCCAACTTGCCCATCTGGGTAAACGATGATATTACATCTCCCAACGTCCTATCTTTAACGGAGAGATATCTGACTATCTCTGCCGCAGTATTAGGCCAGATCTCATCAAACCATAACTTAGTCAAATCTTGAGCGCCTGGAGCGCTACCCTCTACCACTCCTATTGTGGCTAAGTTAGTCAACTTATTCTGGGTTAGGAATAGTTTTAGGTTGTCAACATCATACTCTTTGGAGACTATTGAAGTATCCGCCTTCTCTCTTATTATGACATAGGCGCCGCCAGTATAATCCGAGTCTGCCTCTATCTTGATGGTGTGTCTCCCCTTTGAAAGAGTAATGGTGGTCGTGGGAGTATAAAGAACTAAATAGGGTTTAGTATCAGCGGTGCTCTCGCTTGAGTTAAAACCAAAACTAGTTTCACCTGTCGCTGATACAGGAACTAAGACTACTCCTGTATTCGAACCTCCAAACCACTGCTTGCAGGTTTGTGTAATATCCCAAGTGCACCAACTGCCTCGTTCAGTATATGAAGTAGTTCTAGTTGGGTCACCTCGATCTGTATATGTTGGCTGGCTGTTCCAAGTTATACTGCCCTCATCCCAGTCGGCATCAGGATGATAAGGTTTTATGTCTATATCCTCTGCATAATATCTGTAATACATGTAGAGATTGAGTTCTGCCTTAATGATGTCATCAGGTTCATAAGAGAGACCAGAAATGTCAAACTTAATCCAAGTATATTTATCATCTCCCGATAGATATGCAACAAGGAGGTTCTCAGCAGTGCCATAGTTAGTATCGGGATTGCCCTCTGAAGTATAGGAGTCATCAGTTACCTTGTCTGAACCAAGCGTTGTTGTGAGGGGGAGAACCTGTGTTCCATCTACATATATTTTGATGTGTTCCCTCTCCGTCCCTCCTAATGTTATTTGATATTCTCCCGCTAAGACATTGAACTCCTCTTCAACATACGAGCCTGCAATACTGTCTTCAATATCCCTATAGTAAGCATATGACCCCTCATCAGACTGCAGCAGTGAGCCTGAAGTTGAGGAATTGTGGAATATTAGTGCCATTTTATCGTCGTTAGGCCACAACATCCTAATCGTGCTGGCATCGGTATTGTAGTATGGAACAATGCCCAAGTTGGGATAAGTCAGAATCCTCAGATCGGTATAGTTAGTGGTATCCTGTAGATCAAGCGCACTGGAGAGCGTTATAGATCTGTTTCTAGGCGGCTGCGTAAACTCCACCACCCTCAACTTACTGAATGTTCTGGTGGGAGATGTGGGTATGGTAGTCCATGAAGACTCTGTCGGCGTAACTTCATACTCATTGAGTCCAGTCTCAGTAATCTCCAAGATGAGGATAGTGCCGCTGGTAGCTGCCCCGTAATCGCTCATAATATTCAGGTCTGAATATGTGCTCAAGCTGGTAGATCTCAGTGCTATAGAGGATATCGGCAGTCCATACCTATTTACTATTAGATTCCAAACTAAGCTATATCCATCGGTATCAGAACCAGACACATTACTGGTATCAAGTTCCTTATCGGGTCTGACTATGCCGGTTCTCAACCACCCCCTCAGTGGTATGGGCGGAGTAGATGATCCAAACAATGATGTGATAATCTCCATGAATATCTCCTCAGGATAGGAATAGAAGAACTCATATGGTGATAGCTTGTCCAATAACTTCTTATAGACGAGGGATGCTAGGTGGACTGCTTCAACTGACCATAATTCCCTCTCCTTTAGAGTCTTGCTGGTGATCATCCCAGCCCATATCTGCCTGCCATCCAAGTAGATGTAGAGACGATAGCCTATAGTTAGCTCTTCAGTAGTCTCGAACTTGGCCACAGACATCTTGCCTGTAAAGCTCTGCTCTATTACTAAGTTGCTGAATGATACTCTCTTCTCTATACCTCCGGCGCTGGCAGCAGTGGTGATGACTATCTCCCCGGATGAGGGAGTTACATATCTCTCTGTCATACAGTCACCCCCACATCATATAGGCTATCATAGTAGTATGTGAATCTGAGTTTGGTATAGCACCACTTTTCATCATTATCCCATGGGCCAAACCAAACTCCAATACCAAATGAATATCCCAACTCGGAGGAATACTGTATGGTGGGGAATTGATTTGAATTGCTGCCATATACTTCCGGCATAACCTGTTCCTTCCTACCCAGACGATATATTGCCAACGGCTCATATATGTGAAGGTCTGCACCAGTATATCCTGAATTATAAAATAAGTTAGACAAGGTAACTGTTGCATCTTCTGGCTTACGTATATCAAGAGAAGAAACCTCAGCCCAACTAGATGTGTCAGGATCATAGCTTTCTATAACCAAGTTACTTCCAGCATAGGGGGACGGGACAATAAATTCATAAACGGCGACTCTACCTTTTGAAAATGACCAAGTATCTATTTGATAATATTCGTCCCCGGAAGAGATGCCGAAAATAGGATGTAGCGATGAGCGATCGGGAAAATTCGTAGTAAGAATTTCCCATTCCGTCTCTATTTCAGTTGTCCATGAAAATAAGGCCCAAGCCCAAGAAGGAACAAATCTAATTGTATCAGTTCCATCGGTCATTCTCAAAGCGAGAATAGCTTTTCCTCTCCCTGCAAAGAATGCAAAGGGATATGGTGTAATATCAATATAAGCTTTGGTTGTCCCGTCTTCAGAATAATGAAGGAAAGCACTTTCATATGAACCGGTAGTCCTATTAATTTCTGTCCCCTTCTCTCCCCAGCGAAGGTAAGGAATGTCGGTTTTTTCCCAACTATAAGAACCCGAGCCAGAATGTGTAATAAAACCATTCGTCCAGTCCAAAACAAAGTCGAGGTTTACAAATGGATTATACAGATCTACCTCCCACGTAATTGTCTTATTTGTAGTATCAATTGTAGGAGTCAGTCCCCACTGAGTGCTGCCTATCGACTGGACATTACCATAATCGGTCTTAAAGTATGCATTCATGGTCTTCCCTATACCAGTCCCCCACGATGGAACTAAGTATCCCCTCACAACTACCTCCCAGTAACCATATTCCCTCTCAGCCGATACCCTATCAACCAGTAGGTGTCCCCATAGGTTATCAACTTCAGACGAGAAGTCAAAGAATACTGGATCTGGACTTTGTAGTATCTTAAGTAGGTCTTCCTTAGTCCCTTCATCTAAATCAACTATAGACATGTCCATTCTATATGCCCCGAGACCAGTGACAGATAGGTAGGGAGTTAACAGTCTCCTTATTCTTGGACTGACCTCCTTCACAGCAGATATGGTAACATACGGTGGGCCTCTAACTTTCACTTGAACCATATACTATCACCTCGTAATATTCCTCTCAAGCTGCCTCCTCACCTCTCTAGCCAGTTCCTCCTCATCTAAATCATGAGCATTCTCCACATTTATAGTTACATTGACTTCCTGCTGCATCGCAGCTGCCTCCGCTACCTCAGCGCCGCCCCTCACTGCTGGCAAGCCTGTTTCTTCTAATCTCTCTCTCCTTGCTTCTTCAACTTCCTCAGTAGTTAGACCAATAGTTTCCTTGAGTTTACTGATTATCTCATCTAAGAAGCCTATGACTTTATCTAGCCATCCACTAATGGCGTCTATTACTTTAAGTATCTTGTCCTTGAGCCAACCAAATGCTCGCGCTATTGCATCAATAGCCTCCTTCACCTTTGGGTGCTCATCGACAAATTGATTCCACTTATCAATCATTTTCTTGATGGCAGCTACCAATGCCAACCCTACTATCTCACCCACCTTGAATATTATTTCGAGGATCTTCTTGAATATGTCCCACAATCCCTTAAGTATTGGCATTAAGTTAGCATTTATCCAGCCGGCTACAGATGAGAGTATATTACCCCATCCACCAAATGCCTCACCCAGTCTATATACTCCTTCTGCCAGACCATAGATAAAGCCAGCTAAGAAGGTAACTAATGAGATCAATATTGTCAGTGGAGCAATAACTGCCTTAACTATACCTACTAATCCCGAGAATGCTCCCTTGATTCCGGCGATGGCTGAGGATATGAGGCCGCCAGTCTTACTTACAACGCCAGCCCAGCTAAATAAAGAGGCAGCCAATCGTTCGGCTAAAATATTCTCTATTCCAAGGAAGGCACCCTTGATTAGTCCAAACAACTTGGTAAATGGTGAGAGTAGCAGTCCTATAGCTCCCCATATCGCAGATGAGAACGACTGTATGAAGCCCTTGGCTGCAGCCGCTCCAGCACCCGCAGCAGCAGTTGTTGCTCCCTCTAAGAATGGCGCTAATGTAGTCTGTCCAGCAGGCGCCAATGCCGCCAACTTACTTGCAGCAGCTGCTCCACCAGCCGCTCCACCTATTGATAATATGCCTCCCATCTTAGAGATGAGCGTTATGATATTATTCACCATCCCGGCAAAGGCGCCTATGAACATCATGAGTGGGCCTACCACCAATCCCAATCCCGCCATCTTACCTACGGCTCTACCTATACCGGGATATTTCTCAAAGAACCCCATTATTCTCTCAAGTATATCAAGCGCCTGATTGAGTCCATCTATGAATCCCCTCACCAACTCAAGTAGTCCCTCCTTGAACTCAGGAGCAGTTAACATACTACCTATTCTCTCTATGATGTCCTCTATCTCAGGCTTGACAGCATCTATTACATCTATTATTCCCATCTTCACGTTCTCCTTCAACTTACTCCACTGACCCTCAAGTGTTCCCATTACCCTCTCCCACTCTCTCTCTACGCTGCCAGCAGACTCACTTGCTATCTCCATCATCTTCTGCTCTATCTCATCTAGTGATGCCAGCATCACCACGGCCGCATCTTGCCACCTCTCACCAAATGCGGCTTCAAGTATCATCCTCTTTATTGCCTCACCTACCTCACCCAACTCTGGCGGCAGCGAATCTATGATCTGTTGGAATGCCTTCCACCTCTCAAGAATACCATCGGCAGTCATCATCTGTCTGAGGAGTGCCTCATCTATCTCCCAATGTATGCCGGTCTGTTCCTCTATAATCTTGGATAGGAATTCAGCGCCGCTGGCCATTGCCTCCCACACACCAATCTTCATCTCTTCCTGAGCCGCATTATACTCTTCCTGTGCGACCGTTATCTCCTGCAATGTATTCTTATACTTCTGTTCGACTATCTTGGCGGCCTCATCAGCATTACCTCTTATCCTCTCCAACTCTTCTTTGGTGAAATATACTGAGGCGAGTGGATCTGTTCCCTCTATTAACTTCTGCATCTTACGCTGTGATAATAGAAGTGACTCATAGTAGTTCTTCTCAGTTTGTAGTGCCTCCAACCTCTCTTTAAGATGTATCATATACGATTTGTGGGTCTGCTCTATCTGTGTCCTCCACTCCTTCTGCCATAACTTGACCTGATCCTCAGATATGCCTAGACCATATGCCACTATCTCAAATATTTCCTCTATCTTCTTACCAAACATATCCATATCTACGGTGGTAGCCCTGAGGAATCTACCAATCCTACCGGGAGCAAATCCCTTCTGCACCATAGTGGCAGTTATGGCCAGCGCCTCTTCAAGTGATGTTCCCGTCGATATGATAGTTCCACCCGCGTGTTGGAATACCTGTATTAGGTCATCCATAGTCACAGCCATGTTGTTAGACACATAGTTGAGCATGTCCAGTATATCCTGAAGACTGTAGTTGAACACCTGTCTGAATCCCTCTACTGCAATGCCGGCCTCAGCAAACCTCTGCTGCAGCATTAGGGTATATTGATCGGTTGCCTCATAGATCTTCTGTATCTGTATAACTACTCCAGCCAACTTATCCATAGGAGTATCGAGCGCCATAGCAGCCTTGGCAAGATACTCTATGTTGGATGTGCCATCAGCTATAGTTCCCGTCAACATCTCAAATGCAGATGCCCCTCTGGCTACCATCTCCTCTAGTGCCTTAGCTATCTCCTCAGCACTTACACCAGTAACTTTAGCCGCATCTTTGATAGCCTCTTTAGCCTGACTGACAGCTTGCTCCCACCCACCAAACATGGCCTCTATGTCATATTCAGAGGCCCTCTTCATGGCGCTGACCACAGCCATCTCAAAGTCACTGAATGTCCTAGCAAGTCCCAGTATGCCTGCACCCACAGTTACGGAGAACCCAGTCCACGCCATACCCAAGTTCCTGATGGTGAGCGCGGTGGATGCAGCCACGCTCCTGAGCGCTGCCACTTGGGATGATACTGACCTGAGGGTATCAGTTGCTAGGTTTCTGGCGGCTACTACTATGGTGAGCCTAACCGCAGAGGGAAATGTAGTAGCCACCTACATCACCCAGAATTGATTAGATTCTCCTCCTAGGCTTTATCTTCTTCATCCTCTTCTCCATCTCTTTGGCTTCCTGTGCAAGCGCTGTAAGTAAGAAGACATAGAGATCTGGGTCTTCATTCCTCATCTTCCCCAGTTCCCTCGGCGATAGATTGAATCTTTCCCATATCTTCAACAGTCCCAATCCCTGTGGCGTTTTGGCGAAAGGTTTGCACCTTCTCTATGCCGCTAGTATATGCTCCCATTATGAGGTTGACTACATCTATCAAGAACTCAAGTGGGTAATCCATAGACAGCCAGAACTCCTCATCACTCATCTGTGTAGGCGCCACTATGAGTTCAGCCAATATGGGTGCCATATCTTCTATGGTCTCCCTGAAGTGTTCATCAAACAGTGCAGGGTCATCAGGCGGCTGTCCTAACTTAGTGAGTGCAGCCATCAACTGAGTAAGTTGTCTGAGGTTGGGCCTATAGAATGCAACCTTTACCTTCTTATTGGTGGTAAGTCTCTTGACGGTGGGCTTCTTCCACTCACCCAATAGTAACTCAAAGCCCTCATCGAGATCCTCTTCAAACTTCTCTCTGGCCCGGATAAACTTATCCTTACTCTTCTTGGTCACGATATGCTCCTCCCTATTAGGCTGATACTCGCCACTACCACACCATCAATATCTATGCTCGGACTGAATGAGGATATCTTGCAGGGTATGCTATACTCATATGTCCCATCACCATCAATGTCTATCTCAAGAGTGACCTCAGCGGTCTCATCCTTCCTTATGATCTCCATGAAGTTCCTATCTATGAATGCCCTCTCAAGATCTATAGCAATATCGATAGTTCCATCAACTACCTCAGCTGGAGTTGCAGACTGTAGGTGATAGAATGCTTCGCTATCCCTATCCACAGATAGAGATATGGAAGTCACATATCCCAGCACGCCGCCAGTATAGTAAGTGATGGTAACCTCTGCACCAGAGGATGGTGCAGTGGTCATCTCAATCTTGCCTTCGGCACCAGTCAAAACATAATCAGTAGTAGGATCGAGGGCAGTTCCATCTACCTTGACGGTCACTTGGGATTCATCATCAGTAACGTTACCCGCGCTGTCAGTAATCGGTCTCCAGAATGTATAGAATGTGGTATTAGATCCATCACCATATCTGGGATTCATAGGTTCGTCTGTCCTTTGGTGCACGGGTATCCTTACTCTAGCAATCCATCCCTTGTAGGCGCTCATATCTCTACCCCTCTAATTATCACCTTACGATACCGTAGTCACGCTAATAGATCTACCAGTGATGGTAAAGCTCTCAGTCACAGTTCCATCAACAGATATGTCAAGGCTGTAAGAGGTAACCTTACCCAATATGATAATGGCCAGCTTGCCAGCCTCATATCCCTCGGGGTATATGCCCCAGTAATACTCATCACCATTGATCAGCATAGTGAGGAAGTCCTCAGTATCAGAGGAGGGCTTGACCCTCTCAACATCAAAAGATAGATCAATAGTCCCATCGGCAATAGCTATTGGAGTAGCCTGTCCAAGCGCATATATGGCCTCAGAGTCCCTATCGGTGGATGGACTCACGCTCTGAATACCAGAGACATTGCTCGCGCTGGCTAGACCAGACTCGCTGCTCGCATATCTGAGCGCAGCCTTCCAACCCTTATAAGCACTCATCACTTAGTCACCGTATCTGTAGTATATGTTCCTGAATTTAAACATTGATGGAGAGAAGAGGATGCAGCTGTGGATACCACTATATGGTCAGTTCCAATATGAAGGCATACGTCTTTGCAACCCTCGATATGTATGGCGGCTGCTCTGCCTCAGGTGATGCGGCCAGCCTCATCAACCCAAATGATCCCTCAAACCTTATACCCCTATTGAGGAGATAGTCATAGTTAGTCCTATTATAGAGGAGGGAAGTTATCTTATCCTGCATATGGAATCCTAAATCAGTGCCCCAATATGTCTCTCCTTCATAGATATAGGACTTATTCTCCTCTACCCACACCGACACGTCTATTAGTAGTGAGTGCAGCAGGGTGTCATCTAAACTTCTGCCTTTGAAGGATAACCCAGGCGGCCTATCAGCCCTAGAATATATCACGTCTAAAGTGATCATCGGTAGTTCATCAGCAGTAATGGTGACATCACTCCATCTGACCCAAGATGTGCCGCTATCATATGTCACGGATATGGCGGCTTGATCTGGCGGCGCCTCTTCAAACACTATCTTAGGGGCGGTAACATCGCTCCAATCAATATACCAATCAGTGAGCCACTCCTTGCTAACACCATCTACAGTCACGGTCTTGATCATGGACAGTGGGTATGTGGATAATGTGAAGGATGTGGTCGATCCATCCCCAGTGAAGTTATCGGTCACAGATGTGAGGCTATTATAGTCATTAATCTTGAGTCTGATATACTCACCAAATAGACTGGGTGAAGGTATAACCCTCTTCATATCACTCACCTCCTAATACGGAACTTGGGAGTTTTAACCTTTCTCACCCTTACCTTTGCGCTACTTCTAAATGATCTCTTACTAAATCTCTTGGTAATGCCAACTTCTCCCAGTCCCTTGATTATCCGCTCTCCCCTCTCCCTTCCATATAATGATATTATTCTCTCGGGGAATACCCCTCCACCAAACTCCAAGTTATTCTCTTTGGCATATTCATATGCCGTGTTATAGAAGAATGGCCTCCTGAAGCATCTACCGCTCTTATGATGACACCACCCAAATTCCCAATATGAATTACTGGCCACCACGGAGAAAGTATGGAAATAATGATGGGGGTCTATTGTAAAGTCATAAATAGGACCCCCATAGAACTGCTGTCTTATCTCTTTTATCCGGTAGAAAATGTAATCCCGCGTAATGACGGCATTTCTTAGATAGGGAGGAGGTTGGTCTCTAATAAAGGCTCTCCAACTTAATGAACTTAAACTTAGCCTAATAGAGCGATGATTGTATTGAGTTTCTATATCCAAAATGGTTACCCTCTTTCCTCGCTTATCATATACTTCAATAGTAGGAGGATAGCCCAATCGCTCAAATAATATTTTGAATCCCATAGCTAGCATTGGACTGGTCGTCTCGATAAGATCCTCTTGTTTTTTGTGACAACCATCGCCCACATAAAACCCAAATATTAATTCCCTTATATGCTCATCAGGTAAGTCGAAGACCCAATCTGGTAAATATTTCCCAAAAGCATATTTGCCAAACTGCATAAAGAATGGCAGCCTGTCCAATATACCTGAAAATCCGATAGAAATTGCTTTTCCTTTCGAGGGTCGGATGAAGGGCTTCGCATCAAAATATTTCTCCATAAGATCAACTATATCATCTCTGAAATCTTCCTCTTCTTCTGAAATAGAGAAATAAACTTGTTTGTAAGGTTCGTAATAATGACCCTCAGCCAAATAGTAGCCAACCAATCGCATCAATTCGGGAGTTATTTCTACACCGAACCTGTTACTCAACTCATTCAAATCTATGAGTTGAGGTTTATAGCGAGGCACAGCAATAAAATCGCCCGGCCGTAATTCCTTTATTGGAATAAATTCGGGGTCATTTTCCCACCAAGGAGGAGGACACTTCGAGAGATCTCTATCGCCAGCCTTCTTCAACTTACAGTTAGGCCGACAGAAGTAATCATAGCTTTTGTGTAATGGGCATACTTGACCCTTTATCGCAAGTATTTTATGATCTGGAGTAAACCAATCTATTTGATTAGATTTGGCTCTACGAATGCCGTAAAGAATTCCCTCGTATTGATATGTCCATACTTTCTTCACTTTTCCATAAGGATGGGAGAATACGACAACTCCCTCTTTGATTTCTTTTGCAGATTTGAATCCCTCAAGAGTGGGTATTTCTTGATATTCAGGTAAACAAGCATATGGCGCCTGAGCGCCTCCCGCTGTTACCATCCACGCGTCACTCCCACTTACTGGATGTGCCTTTATAGACTCGAACAGCCTACCCGTCCTTCTGGTGAATAGACTCTCTGCCTTCTGTCTTATTCTATCCCTCAGTTCCTCAGCCACCTTACCGGGTTCAGTAGTTAGAATATATGATACCCATCCCTTGACCTCTTCTATCTTAGCCAATACTTCCTCTGCCCCTACAACATATACTGTAAACTGTCCCTCTCCCTTGACTGACATATCATCTCCTCCTACATATCAGCCTCCTTATGCCGCTGCCATATTGCTCTACATGCATCACGTCATAGTCATCACCATTGTATGTGATGACGTCCTCTCTGTTGACTGCAGCTGTGGTATAGAAGGACACATCTACATGACCGAATCTCTGACTCCAATATGTCTTGGAGTAGTCATCAAGCTCCTCAACAAATACCCTGATGGTGGTTGGTGTCCCCGGCACTTTAGTCGTGCCGCCGCCTGGAGTGACCCTATCCTCATATGGTGTCCATGTAGCCTCCTTGGTCATATACACATTAGAGAGAATTATCGAGAATGGTAAATCTAGACTCATATTCTACTCCCCTCCCACCAGATCGGATACCCTCAGCTATCTGTAAGTATTGATTGAGGAAGTATTCTCCGGGAACTCTAACTTCCCAGCCGCTTCTACCCACTCTGACCACTCTGGGCGCCATGCCCCATACTCTGCCCGCAACTAAATATGCGCTCAACCACAAGTGTGCCTGTTCCACAAGATCATTGTCATATGTCCTTATTTCTCTATACCTGATATACATCTGCTCATCAGTGGGTTCAGAGCTAAAGTGCAGCCTATTATACTCGGCATAGTAGGTGAAGGTGTCTGTGATCTCATGCTCTATATTGTCCGAGTCATAGTAGAAGATGGTGACATCATTATAGTCTATGCTGCCATCATTGTTGGTGTCGAATATCATGCCCTCTGCATCTTTGATAATATAGTCAGTCTCGGTGGGCAGTTCAGTTAGCTCCCTAACTACTTCAACACTGAGGTCTAACATCAAGAACTCCCAAGCCTTATTGATCAGGGCAGTAATATCCGCATCTGATATCTGATCGGAGGTTACACCAGTAATAGCACGAACATCATCTACCGTAACCGTCATTTTGAATCATCATATAGGCGCTCTTGAGGAATAAAAAGATAAGTCGGGTGGATACTCATCGGGATACATATGTGGGATGAGTCTAACTATATGCGCTATGTTCAGTAGGCGTCAGAGGCAAATCCTATGATGACCTGAACTGCGTCATCAAGCACCCTGACGGGCTTCATGTAGAGGTCGAGGAACACGTCAGTCCTAGCGTAGTCAGGTCTCTCCCACTTCCTAACTTCTATGTCGGAGGCATACACTCTGACCACAGCGGGGTTATCAGGCGGCCCCTTGAGAACGATGGCCACTCCCTCAGGCAGGAGGTCAGTGACTATAACCTTGGTGTCACCAATGGCGCCGATGAGTCCGGGGATCTTGGTGCTGGTCTGAGTGAACTGATACTTACCGACCAGTTCAGTCGTGAGTAGGTATTGACCTCTTGGGGGTAGGATCAGATAGTCGGCGCTGAAGCCCCTAGCCTTGAGCGCGGCTATTGCCTCAAGCACGTCATCAAGGTCAAGGGTGCCGGCAGTATCAACCACAGTATAATTGGTATCAGAGTCGGCATAGGCATAGGTGGCGGTGATGGCGACACCAGTGTCAGGCGCGGTTCCGAACTTGATCTTGCCATCATCATAGTCAACGGTGTAATCAGTCGTGGCGACGCCATCCTTCTCAACAGATATGACTTCAAGGACAGGAGCGTGGTCAAGCGCGAACTCAGTCGTGCTGCCGTCACCAGTTCCAACATCCTCATCTTCAACCTTGGTGTATCCCATCGCAGCCTCAAGGACATACCTGTCCTCCTTCCTAGCGATCTCCTTCATGCCAACCTCAATGTTCCTCCTGATGAAGTCAACCTTGCCCAGCTTCTGGTGTAGGTCAGGCACATAGAAGTTGTAGTTAATCCTCTTATCGACAGTCACAGTAACGGTATCCCAATCATATATAGAGGCAGAGGCAGTCCCGGTAGCAGAGATTATAGAAGCGCCACTGGACTTCCTAACAAGCAGCTGTAGAGTATCAGAGCCGCTGCCTACAAGTTCCCTGTTGGTGTCGGCTATAGCCTGTCCAATAGTCAGCCTCTCCTTCTCATCCCACAGCTTCTTGCTAACCAGAGTTCCGAATACGCTACTCATTTTCGGTCTATAATACTGAGATTATATACAAATATAATACTTGGAGTTATAAATGGAGAGGTGAAGTATTAGCCCATAAGGATATAAGAAGAGACATTAATTGGGAGTGAAGTAGATGCGTTTTATCCCCGATTCAATATGAAGGCAATAGGATCGTCCTCATCTTGCTTCTTTAACACTGGCTTGGTGAGTCTCTCACCGGTCTTAAGTTCATATATCTCGGACTCAAGTCTCTCTATCTTCTCATCCTTCTCCTTCAAAGCGGCCTCTAATTTCATGATCTTCTTCTCTCTCTCAGCGAGCAGCATCTCAAGTTCCTTAATCCTCTGTTCGAGAGGTTCGGTGTGTCTCCTTATGAACTCGGCAACATACTCGGTGATCTCATTCATTCTCTATCAACCCCAACTCAAGCAATATTCTCCTCTTAGCTTGAGGAGATAGTTCCCTCCAAGGCTTAGTCTCAATCTCCTGTAGTATAGGGTCAGCCTCTTCCTCCACCTTCTCTTCCGTCGGCATCTCTACTTTCTCTTCCTTCGGCTCTTCCTTAACCTCTTCAGCCGGCTTTACCTCTTCCTGTGGCAGCTGCTCAACTTCAACCTGAGCCGCCTCTGCCGACTTCTCTCCTTCAGTCTTCGGGAGTTCCTCTGGTTGAGGCTGTGGTTCTGGAGTAGGTTCGGCTTTAGTCTCCACCTCTGGCTGCTTAACCTCCGATTCTACAGGTGGATTAGGAGGGTTGGGTGTCTCAGGTGGCTTAGCCTCCAACTCCTCAGTATTAGTATTCTCTTCCTTATTATCCTCTAATTTCTCTTCACTCTCTTGGGGAACTTCGGGATTACTATCTTGAGAATCTTCCTCCTGTTCAAGCACTTCTCCCTTAGCAATCTTACTCTCAAGGTCGGCTATTCTCTTCTCAAGGTCAGCCAATCTCTGTTCAACCTTCTTAATCCAATCAGGTGCAGGATATGGGTATGGGTATGGATAGGGATATGGATACTTGTATCCCTCACCCTCCTTAGCATCAGCCAGCTCTTCCACAGGCTGCACCGGGACAAGTTCGGTGATGAGTAGTCCCTCAGCGGTCTTCTTTATTACAGCATGATAGATACCATCTTCAAGTTCCTCCAACTTAGCAATCAATCTTGCTCCCCTCACTGCAGGTTTAAAGGTAAGGGTTGCACCTAAAAACTTTATTCCTACCGCATGTCTCTTACCATTATTGATCTTCTCCTCTCTATACATCAACTCTGCAGATAGTCCCACCCTGTCCAATACACCATCCTCAGCCATAGCATTAAGTCTCTTAGCTATATCCTCGTCGAATATCTTGAAATCTATTACTATCCCACCTAATCCATCATCCCATCTGGCATTTACTATCTTGCCTACATGGGCATTGAACTTATCATCATGATCGACAGTTATGAAGTTGCCAATGAGGGTCTTGGCTGCAGCCTTCAATTCCTCCTCAGTATAGACCATACCATTCCACTCACCAGGTTTGATCAGTAGCCCCCTATACATGTTGTCCTCTTCTAGGTTGACTATGCCATAGTCACCAGAAGATAGAAGTGTCTCAACATAATCCTCAAGCATCTTTGATCACTATATCTATGTGATGTAGAAAAATAAAGTTTGAGTGTGTGGGATAGATTCAACCAATAGATGCTCCCTTACCAAATGTGCCGTCCCTATCACTATACCAGTAGTAGCCCTCTAGCGGCCCGTGTAGTATCCACGCTATGAAGTGCTCGTCGTCTCTTATCCTCTTACCCTCTCCCTCAAACACCAGTTGAAGGTTGCCGGGTAGATGTTCGAGAGGCTGCGCGGGTATGGCTTTGCCCTCTCTGATTATGGGGCTGCCTGATAGTAGAAGGATTATGTCGGGGGTCACCAAGTAATATCCCGCCTCTCCCTTATACACTTGATAGATAAATGCGGCCTTCCAAAATACCCAAGTATTCTTAGGACTGCCCTCTAACTTGTATATGCCCTTGAGTAACTTACCCCTGAACTCGGCCTTATTGCTCTCTTTGTCGATATAGACCTTGCCCTTATCGATGATCTCATCTTTAGCGGTCAACCTCTTATTGGGATTATACCTCTCTCCGGGTGGAATATCTCCCTCATAGTCATACCACTCAGGATCAATGTCCTTCTCTGGGTATAGTGCAAATGGTTCATCTGGTCTGGGCTTGCCTGATAGTAAGAAAAACATATATTCCCAGTTACCCTCAACCTTGCGCCTCATCCTCAGATAATACTGTGTCTCTGGTAGGTCACGAATAACAGTCTGTCCCTTCCACCATACCTTATGGAGTCTATACTCCCACACCTCACGATCATCCAAGTTAATAGCGAGTTTAATCTTCCTAGCATAGCCAGCCTTCTTAAGCGCCTCTCTCAACTTATCCCTCTGTTCGGGAGTAAGCTTGGGTTTTAGCATACGAACTACATCCTCCAACTTCACTCTGACCACACCTCCAACAGGTAGAGTAAGGCGTCATATACCTTATCGGGGATCTCATCTATATGCCTTGGTGCTATTGGGACTATCCCCTTCGGTGGAACATATTTCTTCTTTCTGGCGCGCTTCTTACATATGTATGGTATTTGATCTTTAGGCTTCCAAAATAGGAATGCTGGCCACTTCTGTGTAGATTTCTTACCAGTCTCAGGATCTATAACATTAAGAGCAGTCTGCCTTATCACATACCTACCTTGAAGTAAATCTCCCTCAAAGAAGTATTCCACGAATGATGGTTTGAGTGTCCCGGGCCATAATACTCCATCATCAAGGTGAATGAAGACGCCCTCAGTATATTTAGTGTTATGCGAAATTGCATTTGGAATAAAGTAGGACTCAGCAGACTCTACTGTAAGATTAAAGGTCTCAGGGATATACCCAAACTTAGTTACTCTTTGAACTTTCTTAAGTAGGTAGTGACCATCCTTGGAAATCATGAGGTGATGTGTGGAGGGAGTCCAAAGATGAACTTTGGAGTCCGGCTTGCCAAAACCTCTTTTATTTGAATGTATCTTATGACCAATAAGAGAATCTGAGTGTAAGATTATTAGTGGAAGGACTCGATTAACCCAAGGTTTGGCTTGTGTTACCGAATTACGATAACCATCAGCCATTACAAGCCCCTTTAGAAATCCTTTAGCCCATTCCTTAGTATAATGGAGAGCCAAGGAGGGATTGTGATAGAGAGCCTGTAAGTCTTTCCAAAGAGACTTAAGTCTGAAACTTACCCTCAAGGCCCTAGCATGTTCTCTTTCTTTGAAATGTGTTGCTCCTCTAGATTCAGCTATCTCTTTGAGATGTTCCCAATAGGCGAGGTCTGTCTCTTTCTTAGGGTTGAGATAATACTCTACAAAAGAACTGTCAATTTGATCCCTTCTCCAATATCCGTCCCCGAAGGCAAAGCCCATCAACTCGCCCCAAGCAAAATCTCCTTTCATTCCTTCAGGAGTTCGCGGAATGGCCCAATAAAGATTCCACTTATAAGTCGATCTTTCATTCAAATATTGATAAAGTTCTTCAGTTGTCCACCATCTAATATTTCTTATCTCATTAGTTAGCCGCTTCCCATCATGTGTCCATTTAACTTGAGCTATCAACCAAGGATGTTCTGGAGTAGCAAATAAGTCTTGCCCCGGTTTCATATGGACTTGATAGACCGGCCGCGTTTCAGGTTTTGTTCTTAAGATTTGAATAACCCTTTGCCATGAGCCAGTATGTGTCCAAACTAGGTCACCTACTTCAATCTTTTCTATAGGAATTAATCCTCTATGCAAAGTTAACACCTCAGTTCCCGGAGATAAACATGCCCCCACACTACCTCTTGGTGCAATATAAATAGGTCTCTTTTTGCTAGTAATATGCAACCATGCCTTAGGTTCAGGCTCTTTCTTAAGGCATAACATCTTCTTCTTGTCACTAATTTCTACTATCTTTAACATATCATCTCCGGTATTACCAGTGACCAATGTCCAGCCTATGAGGTAGTCACCATAATCTATCCTGAAGTCTATGTGACTACTGTGCCTAGGAGCATTGGGAGGTATCGTCTTGACTTTCTTCAACTTACCTTCCGGTGTAATGAAGAAGTTGCCTTTAGGGTGCTTGATATAGAATCCCTCTTCCTCGCCCAACAATATCTTAGGCCCCCGTATGTGATAGTGCATAGTCCACTCACATGGCTCTCTGGGTGGATAATCGTAGTAGTCGAGTATGTCATCACTCATCCTCATCCACCTTCTTAAGCATATAGAAGTAGTCCTTTACAAAGGGGCATCTATACTCATATGCATGTGGACAGATATGATATACCACCAATTCCTGTCTAAGCTTAGTGAGTTTCTTATACGGCTCAGCTAATGGGCACTCATCTGTGAAGTAATAAGGACACGGTGATAGTAATTCTATGATGAATGTCTGGTCTAACTCTAACTCTAGTTCCTCTAATGTTGATGCTTCCTGTCCACTCACTACTGTTGCCTTAGATATGGCAAACTCAACATCGTCAGGTTCTCTCTTGCCGGGCTTGATATGTTCTACTATTGGGTGCATCCATCCCAAGTTGATCTTATCCTTCTTCACCTTGACGCTGACATATACGGGTATCACTGTTATGATGTCCCCGACATTGGCCTCTATCTTGGTGTTATATGTCCTACCTATCACATAGTAGAGTTTACCCTTGAATTCTCTAAGTTCCTTGGGGTCGAGTTTATCCTTCAACTTATCAGGGACAGCTAATCCACAGATGTAATACCAAGCATTAATCTTCTTACCAGTTTTTTTCTGAACTACTTGATGCTTCTCGATAATTATCACATCTAATTCAAGTGCCCTCTTATACTTGCTCCAAAGAGGAGTGCGCTTATAATCTTTCTCTCCTACTAAATATGGTGAGTCTAATACTTTCAACATCGCACCTTCACTTTCTGGGAACTCCTTTAATGCCCACACTAATGCCTTGATCAGCTCATCTCTGCTCTTCACTATTCTATAAGGAGTGATCTTTAAGTTCTTACTCTCGGGTATCTGCTTGAGGTATTCTTGCCTCTCACTTAATGGTAAACCAGTGATATCCTTACCATCCCAATACAGAACATCGAACACATATGCCTTAACCCATCTTTCCCTATTAGGATCGATCTTCTTAGCCGTAGATATCCATACCATATCTTGTCTGGGTTTAACCTTAGACCAATTCTCTTCCCACTCCACCAACTCACAGTCAAGTATGAAGTCATGGGGTATCTTCTTGATTTGCTCGACCAATGTAGGTAATCTCTTGGAGACATCTTGATGAGTGTCCTCTGTGAATATCACTACTTTATCTCCCTTCTTTTCTATGATGCCTCTTATACCATCATATTTAGGATCTATCCTAATAGGTCTGCCTGCTTCTATGAATGGTTTAGCCCACATCTCCCATAATTCATCAGCCTTCTCATACTCAGCGGCGTGATATCCCTTCTGACTCTTCATTGGATAGAACCTATCGAAAGGTTTGAGTTCTAAGTATTCGATCTTCCAAGGATATCTCACCAGCGCTATATTGAAGAGTGGTATGGCATTGCCGAGATATTCTGGTGGAGTGTCGGGTGGTCTATAGAAGATGTGTAGTCTATCTCTCATGGCGGGTGGTAGTGACTGTCTTATCAACTCCTCTATGATTGGTAACTTATACTTGGAGATGATCACCACATCAATATCATGATCCGTCCATCCCGTATTGGTCAGCCTACCTACGAGGTATATCTTAGGTTCAGACTCAACTGCCCTGAATGCGCCTATCACTTCTGGCAAGTATATTCTCCTGTTGGGTGTGGCCTCAAGTATGAGTGTATGAATCTCATTGAGGGTTAGATCCTCTAATTCCTCCTTGATCTTCTCAGGTAATATTGACCTTATCCTCTTGACGAGATCTTTGGCAGCATCACTCCAGTTCTCAGGGTGGAACTTGAATCCCCTTCTGATCATCTCAGCATATATCTTGGCAGCCAGTTCAATCACTCTTAATGGATCATGTCCACCCGGCATTTTCCCTGTCTTGAGGTATGTTGACCACCAAGCACAGACTATCCTCCAATCATCGGCTAATACCTTATCATCTACTTTTCTAGCATCATAGTCTCTTATTGGTCTCTTGATGAGTTGCTCATGTAGGTTATACCTAGTCCCATCATGGGCTATTCTAACATCAATATCGGGGACAGCTTCTTTTATCCTCTCAATTATCTCATCTTCATCCCCCTCTATGACATCTTTACCACAGTGGACAAATATGACCATCTTAGCGCCTAATTTCTTGGCCCTCTTTGCCTGCTCCAACATAGAGGCATGACCAACCTTCTTCAAGTTAGCAGCCCTCACAATTCTCCTAAATGGGCTGCTGCCATCTCCGACCCACACATCAATCTGTCCCAATTTATGTCCAATGTTATATAAATCAAGGAAGTCAGGTGAGACAAACACTCTAAAGTTGCCATCATCTATGAGATAACCAACTGCTGGTGCCTTTATTGAGTGCACAACCTTCCAAGGTGTTATCTTATATGGGCCTAGTTCAAAGGTCTCCCCACTCTTAATGGTGTGTCTCTTATCTTCGGGTAAGCTTAACTTATCACCGATAATATCCCATGTAATAGCGGTGGCATAGGTGTCAACATTCAGGTCATCTATCCCCGGGCCTACATGATCCTCATGGGCATGTGTGAGCAGTATCGCCTTAGGTTGATATACAGATGTCACGTCCGTCTTCTTCACTCCCTCCCCCATATCAATGACTATGGGATAGTTATCGGATACTATCAACAGACAAGTATTCTTCATATGCTGTGGACTCTTAGCATCGGTGTGTGCTCTACTACCTATGACGTGGATTATCACTCCTCTCCACCTCCCTCAGACACATACTCACTCTCCACCTCAGAACTGGCTATAGAGTAATCAGTCCAAGTGCGCTGCAGGAGTTTATTCACCAATTCAGGTTCAAGCATCCCTGCCCTTGCCAGTTCACCTATCATCTCTACTACATCCTTCATGTATAGTGGTGTTGGTCTCTCCATTACAAACTTAGCCTCTGGGTCTATCTTTCTTATTAGTTCAGATGTCATCTCTGCTTCAAATCTGGATATTATAGACTCAATCTTATTGTGGAACAGTTTCTCCTGTGATCTAACTAGTCCGGGAGTAGTCCTCAACTCTGCAAACAGCAGCGCCTGTGGTATTCCCAATCCCACTAATACTTCGCCAGTCAACACCTTCAATAGTGGAACCCATGCTGAGGACAGTGATGTCTGTCCGAACTCCACATTGAATGGGACAGTAAGCAGTAGCGCTCCATCAGATCCAAACTTCTTTAGCGCCTGCTCTATGTCATGGATCTGCTCTTCAGATAATACGTTCCTCAGTCCCTCTCTACCCTCTTTCTTAGTCAACACCATGAAGGGCCTATTGAGTTTGGAGGCAAATAACATGAGGTTGGATATCATCTCCATTCTCTGCTTCTCATAGAAATATATGGGTTCGACTAATCCAACACCAAATATTCTACCCGGGTATCTCCATAGCTTAAGATGACACATCCTCTTAGCTGGTATCTCAACCCTATCACCCCTTGGGACTTGCTGAATATATGCTACGGGCTTACCATTCTCATCTAAGAGGTATTCCCATCCCTCCCTCTTAATGTCTATGGTGGTAATATCCTCTATCTTCACCACTCTATCTATGACGCTGCCCCTTGGATTCATCACCAACTCTAAGAATGAATTACCAGTGACCAATAACTCGAATATTACCTCAAACTTCCACAGGTCAAATCCACTATTCCTCAAGAACTCTTCAATGTCCTCAGCCTTGCCTCCCTCTATTCTCCACGGTAAAGTATCCAGCATGGAGGCTATAGTGGTAACTGCACCTGATACCAGTGGACTCTTAATAGTGAGTTCAATGAGTTTGCCCCATGACTCAGGAGAGTCTTCAAGCGCGGGCTGTGTCAATCTTGATGGGGCAACTGCAAGCGCTATGAGGTTTTCTATCTTACTCTTATCCTCCATTGTAGTGGTGGAAGGGGATGACTGTTCTTTAGCCTCCATCTTTACCTTCTTCTTTGGCAAGCGCGCTCACCAGTTAATACAATGTGGGGTTGAATTAATAAACAATGTTCAAGTCACTGAGTATCAGTATCTTATCACATAGGCTATGCGCTCTACATCCTCCTTGGTATGATAGCCCTCTAACAATATCGACAGGGCATCGACTATGTGGTCATGCTTCACTCTTGGGATTATCTTATCACCATCTTCTTCCCAGTAGTATGTTGAGAACTCCTTGAGCATCTCTTTGTAATGTATGGGGAATCTAATCCTACCTCCCTCAAGATAGTTCTTGAGTCGATATATCATGCTCATCTTCCTGTGTGAGGCATTAATAGGTATGACCTTCATACCCCTCTCTATCAGTCTCTTATTCTCTGATGGGTGGGAGGCATCTGCATATATGGCCTTGACATTATACCGGTGATAGTATCCCTCTAACCTATCGAGGATGCTGTCGGGTTGTCCCCACAAATAGTGGGCTGTAATGATGTAGAATATACCATCTCTTACCTGAGCCACTACTACTGCAGATGGATACTCTCCAAATCCCCAGTCCACGGCCATGTATGATGGTGAGTGTGGATAGATAGGCACCTTCTCCATACCATATTTAGCCCACTGAGTATAGTCGAAGGCATGATCCGTCTTCAATACTACCTCTCCCTCAAACTCCCTCTTGAACTCATCTGGTGATAGTTTCTCCTTGAATATCTGTAGCTCAGTCTTATCCTTCCATGGTGCATCTACTGCTGAGAATCTATACACCTTATCTATACCCCAAGACTCTGGGTTCATGAGCATGTCATTGAATATGAGTGAGGGTATTGGGCCGGGTGTGGATGTTATTACGAGTTTGGGGTATTCACTCTCTCCTATTATGGGAAGGGCCGCCTTGAATACATCACCGTCCACGAGAGCGGCCTCATCTATCAACAGCATATCAACATGTTCATGCCTGGCTGCCTTCTGTGATGCAGGCAATATGATTAACTCTCCCCTGACAAATCTGGTCTTCTCTCTATAGGGCCTGTCTATCACAAATGAAGATATTAGTGGCACTCTCTCTATTGCCTTGACTATGTAGGAGTATGCCTTTCTAGCCTGTCTCTCTGATCCGCCCATGATTATCACTCTATATTCCCGTCCTAATATTAACGGGAGAATAGTAACAGACCACAGTCCGGCAACAGAAGCTATTAGTGTCTTACCTCCACCCCGCCCGCCAGTAATAAGATGCTTCTTATACTTGAACTTCCCATTCTCCATTGCGCTGAAGTCTAATAGAAACTCCTTCTGACTCTCTGAGGGTTTATACTTGAAGACGTCTTCCATAAACCTGATGATGTCAAGCCACCCTAACAATACCTTAATCTCCAATAGTGTCCTCACTAAGTCTGTCTTCTCGGTGTCGGTAAGAGCATCAATATGATAGAGTAGATCACGATTGATCTTCATCCTCTTCACCCTTCAATATTACATGTCTCTTACCCAGAGTCTTGATGAGTTTATCAAGTCTAAGGATCAGTAAGTCTCGACAGTCGGGAGGTAATGCTGAGGCTGCCTCCACCACCAGATCTCTAATCAGTCTTGGTGATACCAGTCCCGCTATCTTCAACTTCTGCTGATTCTCTATGATGGTATTGATGGTCTGTCTAGTCTCCCTCAATACTTCTACTATGGCTCTAGCTTCACCGGGTTTAACCTCACCACTACTCTCATATCTTCTCAATATTCCTATGAGTGACTGTAATACTTCGAGGTTCTCATTTAACATTTGTAGTGTTCTTCTGTCTGATTCTATTGCCTGTAAAGTTAGTGCTTCTAAGTCATCTATCTGTGTGGTGAGAATGGGTTTGGGTGAAGACTTCTTCAACCATCTATTGAAGGTATAATATGACACGGGATCATTGGGTTCTCTCTTCTTATACTCCTCATATATCTGAGTGACGGGCATTCCCTTCTTATACATCTCCCGATACTCATCAGCATAGGGTGAAGACTCTAACCTAGCTTGAGCTGGGGCTTTGGTGGTAAGGTTGGACTTATACTTTCTCGGCAAAGCGCTCCCCACCTTATAAATTCCGGGGGGCAAGATTTATATTTTCACCGGGAGGGAAGATCCCAGCCCACCGATGATTAAGGAGCCCCGAACTGAATAATGATATATGATGTATATTCTTCCGGGGCAGTGAGGTGGGTATATGTGGAGGTGGTATCTATGGTTAGTATCACGGAGAATATGATTGATGTATCCTCTCTGGAGAGAGTAGATAGAGAGTTTGTCGTCCCTGATAAGATACACCTAGTTGTAGAGAGACCCACCAAAGAAGATTGGGAGGAGCTAAAGAACTGGCATGATAGAGTGGTAAAGAAGACTCCATTTAGGATAGTCATAGATGTTACTGGTCTCAGTAGAGAGGAGCGGCTTGAGATAGCATCCTGTTTCTCCAACTATAGGTTTGAGATGGTGCTGATAGAGAAGTGTAAGAAGGGTGAATTTGGTGAGGTCATAGGGTCATGGAGTGGTAAGAAGATAAATCCACTGTGGAGGGCTAGAGAACCTGTCGAGAAGGATGACTATATCATGACTGCCATCATCACCGGAGAGATGCTGAGCGTGGCTGCATGTTGGTCTGATGGTTATCGCCTACTCAAACTGAGGATAACTGAAGATGGAACTGTCCAGATAAAGGACATATATCCTAAGAGAGATGAACACTGGAGTATGATCAGGGCGGCTGCCATCAAGATGTTAGATCCAAACAAGAGATACACACTAGAACCCAAGTTATTCTAGAGAGATATCAGATCTACTTTCAATCGGGAGTTAGGGATATTATCCTCACTCCCCACCTCTTCTTTTTCTAATATAACAAAGCCCTTCTGACACACACTACCCTTACCTATGAAGTAGTGACTCCTACTCTGAAATGTCCCCGGCAATATTACATCCACTCCCTCTATCTTGAAGTGTGCTAACTGGTGATAGTGACCAATGACTACTAAGTTGGCGGGATAGGGTAGTGACCTGAGTATCTTCTGTGCCGGGTATGATATTGCATATGCTCCCTGTCCACTGCCGTGCATCATGTAGAGTAGTGATGGTGACTCAAATGATACAAACCTAGGCATCTTTGGGAACATAAGTGCCGTCTCTATCTTCACTAAGTTGGATATTACTAAGGTGGCATCTAGCCCATAGTAATTCAGATCTAAGTCAGGTCTAACTCCACTGAGTTTATTCACAAATCCCAATATTGGATCGAATCCCACCTTAGTCTTACTCTTGACGGCATACTCATGGTTGCCCATTATGAAGTGCAGAGACATATTCTCGGGTATATAACTCTCGAATATGTCAACCGCTAGTTGGATCTGCTCATCAATGTTCCTCACAGCTAAGTCTGGGTCTTCCCTCGCATACACTCCCACTCCCTGAAGAATATCACCGGGGAAGAGGATAGTATTGATCCCCCTCTCAGCTACAATATCGAGGGCATTAGAGAAGGCACCCTCATCAAACCAAGTAGAGCCTATATGGACATCTGATATTATCGCAAAGGGTAGCTGTATTATCCCTTGGAATGTAGGTGCACTCTTCTCATCCCTGATGGATAGGAAATACTTAGTCTCACCATCAACAATAATCTCTCTAATATCCCAGCCCTCTCTCCTCTTAACCTCAAGTATAACTCTGGCTGTCTGTGCATCAACCTTGAACTTCTCTGTCAACTCTTTCAATGTTCGTGGTTGAGTGAGGAACTTAGTCCAATCGTCGGGTATTCTTGAGATGATAGATATTAGATCACCATCCTGATATAACACAAATCCTGCCGCCTTCAATAAGAGTAACATATCCTTAACATCTTCCTCTGTGACGTTCATCTCCTCGGCAATCTTACTGATAGACTTGGGTTCGTCATCAATATACTGGAGAATAGTAAGCCACTTGGGAGTCTGTGGTTTTTGTTTCATTAACTTCCTCTGCCACTTCCAAATAGTAGAATCAGGTATGCCTAACAGCTTCTCGGCTCTTCTTAATGATAGGTTCTTGGTCTTGATGAAAGATAATATTTGTTGTTTAAGTTCGGGGTCTAACTTAACAAGCTTATTAATCCAATCCTTGAGTTCATCCTTATCTTCAGTAATGAGGATCTCTTCAAGTCCAAGTTCGCGGGCAGCTATAACCCTCTTCTTCCCATCGACCACTACGTATCTACCCTTCTTTGTCTCTTCTACAAGGATAGGGAGGATACATCCTAACTTACGAATAGCATCTTTGATAATCTTATAGTCGGAAGAGGACTTAATCTCTTCAACCTCCTCTTCCGTTATACCCAACTTAATCTTGTCAAGAGACACGAACCGCGCCATGGCAATCGGTGCCTACTATTCGCCGGGAACATAAAAAGTGTTACGGGGAAGTCATAACATGTAATGGGGAGGGAATAATGT
>Ga0180301_10000350_pt1 | contig 35759 bp, 28 predicted proteins | sample GuaBasSediGuay16_FD_121797 | JGI IMG/M metagenome (GOLD analysis project Ga0180301, IMG submission 121797) | Subseafloor sediment microbial communities from Guaymas Basin, Gulf of California, Mexico - Guay16, Core 4569-2, 12-15 cm | ecosystem: Environmental > Aquatic > Marine > Hydrothermal... | reverse complement strand
TCATTTTTCTGTTCCTGAAAGGTTACACGATAAATGTCATCTCCCTGATGAGTCTGTCCATTGCAATCGGCATGGTGGTGGACAACGCCATCGTAGTCCTGGAAAACATCACCCGGCATGTCGAGGAGGGAGGAGAGAGGCCGAAAGAGGCGGCCGTTTTCGGTGCTTCCGAAGTAGGTACCGCCATCACCGCGTCAACCCTGACGACCGTGGCGGTGTTTGCCCCGCTTATCTTCGTCTCGGGCCTCAGCGGTATCGTATTCGACCAGTTGGCATTCATCGTAGCGATCACGTTGGGCGGCTCGCTTTTCACCGCGTTGACGCTGACTCCAATGTTGGCTTCGAGATGGATCAAGCCTGTCGAGGTCACAAAGAGGGGCCCTCTGTTCCGGTTAGGCGAACGTCTTTTTCAGGGCATTGAAGCCGTTTACGAACGTATCCTGTCCACTTCATTGCGTCACAGGAAGAAGATTCTCGCTTCCCTCATAGTGATCTTCGTGGCGAGCTTGGGTCTTTTGAGGTTTATGGGCTCGGACCTGTTTCCGGACATAGACTCAGGCGATATCAGCATACGGTTCAGCCTGGATGAAAGCACCAGGTTGGAAGAGACCGTTCAGGTGGCAAAGCGAATCTCCGGTTTGTTTTCGCGTCTTGTACCGGAAACGCGGGATCGGTTCATTTGGTGTGGCGAGACGAAGAAGGGCATTGGAGTGGCGTTGGGATTCGGTGAGGGACCGAATCGTGGCGAGGCAGGCGCGAAGCTTGTCAAGAAACGCTACCGAACGCGATCGGCAAAGGATATCGCGGCAGTGTTGCGTAATGAGGCCCAAAAAATACCAGGAATCGAGGACATCAAGATCGCGGTCACAACCCCGATCAAGCAGGTATTAATGGGAGCCGGCAAACAGATAGAGGTCGAGATCATCGGTCATGACATGGATGTAACGAACCGACTGGCGGAACAGGTACGCAAGATATTTGAGCGCACTCCAGGCGCCGTGGACATCACGGTCAGCCGTAAGAAGCCCCGCCAGGAAATCCACGTTGTCGTGGATAGGCAGAAGGCCTCCAGCTTGGGCGTCAACATCGCCACGGTCGCGCAGGTGCTTCGAAGCAACTACTACGGATTCGAAGCGACGAAATACCGCGATGCCGGTGACGATTTCGACGTTTTCGTGCGCCTGGATGAATTGAACCGTCGGTCGCTTGACGACATCGGGGAAGTTGATATCCCGTCAATGGACCCGGACGTCGGGTCTGTGAAGCTCAGGAACATCGCCCGGATTGTGCATTCTACCGGCCCCGTCGAAATCGAGCGGAAGAACCGCGAACGGATCGTCACGGTTGGAGCGGATGTTTACAAACGTTCGCTCGGGGAAGTAAAGACGGACGTGGAGCGCGAACTCCGAAAACTCGAAGTCCCACCAGGAGTGACGATTGACTTCGGCGGGGAAGTGGAAGAACAGCGCAAGTCTTTCCATGACTTGGCGTTGCTGCTGGTTGTCGGGCTGATCCTCGTCTACATGGTGATGGTATCACAGTTTGAGTCCCTAAAGACTCCATTCATCATAGCGTTTTCCATTCCTTTTGCGTTCACTGGAGTGATATGGGCCTTCTACCTCAGCGGCGTAACGTTGAGCATCATGTCGTTCATGGCCACCATCATGCTGATCGGAGTGGTGGTCAATAATGCCATCGTGTTGGTCGATTATACGAACATATTGCGGGCGCGTGGCCTGACCCTCCACGAAGCCATCAAGCAGGCGGGACGCCACCGCCTTCGACCTGTATTGATGACAACCTTCACAACACTGTTCGGCATGCTCCCGCTGGCGATCTCTCGCGGAGAAGGGGCTGAAATGTGGCAGCCCTTTGGTATAACCGCAATAGGAGGACTCTCACTTTCGACACTCGTTACACTTGTCCTTGTGCCGATAATATACTCGCTCTTCGAGGGGCGGACGTAGCGCAACAAGGGAGGGCCAGTACGATGACGTTTGTTTTCATTGCACACAACATTGCAATCCATGAAGAGATCATGGAGATTCTGGACAAGCTTGACCTGAAAAGTTACACGCGCTGGGAAGAGGTGACGGGTGTAGGGCAACAAAGTGGTCCCCATCTCAACACGCACGTTTGGCCCGCGAAAAACTCAGCTCTTGCCGTTGTCGCTGGAAATGATGAAGCAAGGCTCTTGATGGAGGAAATAAGGCAATTGCGTAAAACCGCGGGCAAGGAGGGTGTAAAGGCATTCTGCTGGCGTGTTGAAGACATAACTTAGGATTAACTTATGCTGCTTCGCGATGCAACGCAGGTAACTTCAGGAGGATGACAAATGGCGACGTACAACCTTCGGCGGTTTTCCCATCCTGATGGTTTGAAGGCTATCGCGGAGGAGCACTTGATCGCTCTCCTGCAACCTCACGCAGCCTTCTTCAACGGCCGAGGCGTATCGTTGCCACCACCAGGCCAAGCGGACGGGCTCGACTACGAAGGGATCGTCCAGGTCTTCATGACTCCGGACAGCGACACGCCCAAGGAATTGGCGGATGCGTTGTACTTCATCCACGAAATGGCGACTCCTGAGGGCATGGATGAACTGCTGCACGAGGCGGAACGGAACGGCATCACCTGGACGGCAACCCCGACCCTACGCCCGCCGATGTCGCCGTCCAGGTCTGGCTCCATGACAGGGACCTTCTCGAGCGTAAGCACGCCGAGCAATACCTGACCCGTCCCCGCTCTTTCGAATACTTCCAGACCGAGACTTCGCCTGTCCCTGCATTCAAGAATCCCACCGCAAAGACACTGGTCGCCCTGCAAGACGACCTGAACGATCTGTTCGAGAAGAAGAAGCGCGGTCGCGGCTCCCGCGTTTTCGTCTACCCGAAGAAAGATGCCATCTGGTTTCTTGTCCGGCACGGGGAGCCTTACAAGCGGGAAGGCAGCCTCGAGGCCGGCCAGTCGACGAACGTGTTCTACCGGCCGGAGAAACACGACGTCCTGGTCTACGAACCCTCCATTGGTGAGCTGCGGATCAACGCGGCATCGAAGTGGGAGAAGGACCTTTACCGCAGGAAATTCGGCCTGCATCTTTTCGGCGGCGAGGACTTCTTCTCCGGCACGGGGGAATACACGCTCGAGCCGCTGAGGACCGATGGGCCGGCCGCCTTGGTCTGCACGGACGTGGACGGAATGGAATGGATCAAGCTGAAGGAGATCCATTTCTTCTGGGGCGGATCGGAGAACGAAATCGAGATCCGCAAGGCTTCGGACGTCTTCGCTGCATTCGAAGCCAGGGGCCGCACCCTGCCAGCGAAAAGGGAGACCAGGTGGTTGCCCCCCTGGGAGGAATCCCCGCCGGACCTCCCTCCCAGGGGGGCTTTTTAGTTCGCGCCGTGCGGCGCGGAAAGGAGGTCCGGAATGAGCGAAGTGACGACCAAGGCGTCCCTCACTCCTGCGCGGAGACGCCTGCTGGAGCTGATGTAGGAGATCAACTTCGGGCGGATCGAGGGGCTGGCCGTGCGCGGCGGCGAGCCGGTGCTCGACCCGCCCCCGCGCGTGGTGCGCGAGATCAAGTTCGGCGGAGAAAACGGCCCGAGACGTGAGCTCGGGTCGGACGACTTCGCCCTGAAGGCCCAGGCGGTGGAGTTCTTCGCACACCTCAGCCGCCTCGGCGACGAAACGGTGGAGATCCTCGAGATCAAGCACGGGCTCCCGTTCCGCATGAGCGTGGAAGAGGCGGTCCGGGCATAGGGCCCGGGCCTGAACGTCAGTCACCAGACAACAGACTGGCCGCAGAGTGGAGGTCGTTGTGGGTGTCGCCAGAACCGGCGAACTCGCAATGCCTCCGCAAGCGACGGATAGGGCGGCCATCCGGCATCCCCGTCCTGGAGGTGCCCGAGACGGACATCCTGGCCCACGGCACCGCCGACCCGCTCGCCGACGTGGCCACCTGTCTGCGTGCGGACACGCACAGGCAGGCACAGGCGCGCTTTGCCGAGGACCTGGCATCCATCCTCGAGCCAGCCCCGGAAAGCGCCACAGCGGGCGACTGTGGCCCTGTGTACCTGTCTGCCGTGCCGGGCACGGCACAGGCAGGCGGGGAGCTTCTCACCTTCGGCGACCCCGAGTCCCGCCTTCCCGCCATCGACCGCCTCGAGGGCTTCCACCCGGGCGGTTTCTACCTTTACCGCCGTGTCCTGGTCCCGGTATGGGCCGGTGGAGCCGTTCTTCCAGCCTGGCTCTATGTGGTCGGGGATCGCTCCATAAGGAGTTTCAGGGAGCTTTTCGGCGGGACCTGGCGCTGAAATCATAAGTCATTTCCAGCCCAGAGAATTTCCGGACAGAAATCCCGCTTGACATTTCTCCCCTTTATTGTATGATATATCATCTGTTGGGGCGCGTGATATGAACTTTGTTTCGATCAGGTCCCTGTCGGATCTGAAAGGAGAATGACCTTGAATGCCCAGCCTGACATATCCCGATTAGTCCGTGAGCTTCGCGAACGAACGGGGCTCACCCAGGAAAAATTCGCGGCCAAGCTCGGTGTGACCTACCCAACCATCAACCGGTGGGAGAACGGCCGCGCCAAGCCGTCGCCATTGGCGCTGAAGCAGATCGAGGACTTGCTCCGGGACCTGGGTGAACGAGGCAACGACCTTCTACAGGAATACTTTGGCGGAGAGGAGATCTGACATGGCCAAGAACAACAACGGAGCCAACCTCGGTTTCGAACGGGAATTGTGGCAGGCCGCCGACGCGCTCCGCTCCAACATGGACGCCGCCGAGTACAAGCACGTCGTACTCGGTCTGATTTTCCTCAAATACATCTCCGACGCCTTCGAGGAGCAGCACGCCAAGCTCGTAGCCGAGCAGGCCCAGGGAGCAGATCCGGAGGACCCCGACGAGTACCGGGCCGTCAATATCTTCTGGGTGCCCAAGCAAGCCCGCTGGTCGCACCTCAAGGCCAACGCGAAGCAACCCACCATCGGCAAGGTCGTCGACGACGCCATGCTGGCCATCGAGCGCGACAACCCTTCGCTCAAGGGTGTACTGCCCAAGGACTACGCGCACCCGCGCCTCGACAAGCAGCGTCTCGGCCAGCTCATCGACCTTGTCGGCAACATCGGACTGGGCGACAAGGAAAACCGCACCAAGGACATCCTCGGCCGGGTGTATGAATACTTCCTGTCGCAGTTCGCCAGCGCCGAGGGCAAGAAAGGCGGCCAGTTCTACACGCCTCGTTGCGTCGTCCGCCTGCTGGTTGAAATGCTCGCGCCCTACAAGGGCCGGGTGTACGATCCGTGCTGCGGTTCCGGCGGCATGTTCGTCCAATCGGTTGAGTTCGTCAGGGCGCATGCGACAGGCAACGGCCTGCCTGTGCGTGGCACGCAGACAGGCAACGGGGGCAAAGCAAAGGCCCACGTCAGCATCTTTGGCCAGGAGTCCAACCATACCACCTGGCGGCTGGCGAAGATGAACCTCGCCATCCGGCAGATAGAGAACAACCTCGGGAAGGAACACGCCGACAGCTTCCATCACGACCTGCATCCCGACCTCAAAGCCGATTATGTCCTCGCCAATCCGCCCTTCAACGACAGCGATTGGCGCGGCGACCTGCTCAAGGACGATAAGCGCTGGAAGTACGGGACACCGCCAACATCCAACGCCAACTTCGCCTGGGTACAGCACTTCATCCACCATCTGGCCCCGACCGGTCTGGCCGGCTTCGTTCTGGCCAACGGCTCGATGTCCTCCAACCAGTCCGGCGAGGGAGAAATCCGCAAGAACATCATCGAGGCCGACCTGGTGGACTGCATGGTGGCGCTTCCCGGCCAGCTCTTCTATTCGACGCAGATTCCCGTCTGCCTCTGGTTCATTGCCAGGGACAAGAAGAACGGCCCTGCCTGCGCCGCTGGCGCGGCAGGCAGGCGTTTCCGCGACCGGCGCGGCGAGACGCTGTTCATCGACGCGCGGAAGCTCGGCACCATGATCGACCGGGTTCATCGCGAACTCACCGAAGACGACATCCGCCGGGTCGCCGACACCTACCACGCCTGGCGTGGCGACAAGGATTGTGACAAGCAGTACGAAGACATTCCAGGCTTTTGTAAGGCCGCGACTATCGAGGACATCCGTAAACACCACCACATCCTTACCCCCGGCCGCTATGTCGGCGCGGCCGAGGTGGAAGATGACGGCGAGCCGTTCGAAGAGAAGATGGCCCGCCTGACCGTCGCCCTGCGCGAGCAGACGGAGCAGTCAGCCAAGCTCGACCAGATCATCTGGGCCAATCTGGAGGACATCGGCTATGGCGAATGACGAGTGGACAACCATGCCGCTTGACGAAGCAGTCCAGATCAACCCACGCGTTCTGCTTGAACGCGGCGAGGTCTATCCTTTCGTCGATATGAAGGCAGTGGACCCGGCATCTCGGAGCGTTGGACCCAGCGAGATGCGAGAGTTCAAGGGCGGCGGCTCACGCTTCATGAACGGTGACACGTTAATGGCGCGAATCACGCCGTGCTTGGAAAACGGCAAGATCGCTCGCTTTGCCGCACCCGACAACCAGCCAATGGGCCATGGATCGACGGAGTTCATCGTCATTCGCGGCAAGCCCGACGTGACGGACAACAACTTTGCTTACTATCTCACGCGATGGGATGGAGTGCGGCAGTATGCCATCTCACAGATGACCGGAAGCTCCGGTCGTCAACGTGTTCCAACGAACGCTTTGACTCACCTCGAAGTTGATCTTCCGCCACTTCCCGAGCAACGCGCCATTGCTTGCATCCTGGGAGCGCTGGATGACAAGATCGAGTTGAACCGGCGGATGAACGAGACGCTGGAGGCGATGGCCCGGGCGATCTTCAAGAGCTGGTTCGTCGACTTCGACCCCGTCCGCGCCAAGGCAGAAGGCCAACAGCCCCCCCTGTCTGCCGTGCCGGGCACGGCACAGGCAGGCGGCCTCGCACCCCACATCGCCGACCTGTTCCCCGATGCCTTCGTGGACTCGGAGCTGGGGGAGATTCCGAAGGGGTGGGAGGTACGTTCGTTACCCGAAGTCTTTCAGATCAACCCTCCTCGGTCATTGTCGAAAGGCTCACTAGCACCGTACCTCAGCATGGCTGATATGCCGACGAAGGGGCCAGCTCCCGAATCATGGGTATTGCGGGAGGTGGGATCAGGAATGAAGTTCATCAACGGCGATACGTTGGTTGCCCGGATCACCCCCTGTCTCGAAAATGGCAAAACGGCATTCGTCGACTTCCTTGGAGAAGGGGAAGTTGGCTGGGGGTCAACGGAGTATATCGTGCTTAGGCCAACCGGGGCGATCCCTCCGGTCTTCGCGTACCTGCTAGCCCGGACGGAAAGATTCCGGACTTTCGCCATCCAACAAATGACTGGTACGAGCGGGCGGCAACGCGTACCAGCAGACAGCCTTGGCAAATATACTCTCCCAACGCCCGACATCGACTCTTTGTTGTTTCATGAGTTCAGCAAGATTGTGGCGCCCATTTTTCACCGGATCAGAGTTGCGATGGAACAATCCCGTACCCTCGCAGCTATCCGCGACACTCTTCTTCCCAGGCTCATTTCCGGCGAGTTGCGTTTGCTGGATGCGGAGCGGATCGTCGGGAGGTGTATCTGATGGCTAAATCCCCACGAGTCAGACGGATCTACTCTGTTTCAGGTGAACTGCTCACGAAATCCCGTGAGGCGGCTCTAGCTGCGGTCCAGATTTTCAACAACCCGTTGATCACGTTCAAGTCGGAGATCTTCATTGTATTGATGAACATTGCGTGGACGTACCTTCTCCATGCGTACTATCGAAAGCACCACATTGAGTACCGATACTACCAGCAACGGGCGAAGAGGCGCATTTTCGACAAGACAAAGTCTGGAGCGCACAAGCACTGGGAGTTGGAACGTTGTCTGAACGATCAGCAGTCCCCGATCGACAAAGACACCGCCAACAACCTGCGCTTTCTGATCGGTATCCGCCATGAAATAGAGCATCAGATGACGTCTCGGCTTGACTCTTCTCTCAGCGCGAAGTTTCAGGCGTGCTGCCTGAACTACAACGAGTACGTGAAGAAGCTGTTTGGCGAAAAGTTTGGCATCGACAAGCATCTGGCATTCAGCCTTCAGTTTTCATCTATCTCGCGCGAGCAGGTTGCGGCGTTGCCGTCGCCCAGCAAAATGCCTTCGCACATCAAGGCATTCATCGATGGCTTTGAGGGCAAGTTGACGGATGAGGAATTCAATAGTCCCCGGTTCGCCTATCGAGTGTTGTTCGTAGCCAAAACGGCTAACCGAAAAGGACAAGCAGACCAAGTCATTGAATTTGTAAAAAGCGATTCCTCACTCGCAGAAACAATAAATGCTGAATACACAGTAATCAAAGAAACGGAAAAACCAAAGTATTTACCTGGCCAAATTGTCGAACTGATGCGTAAGGAAGGCTTTCCTAAGTTCTCGATGCACTACCACACTCAATTATGGAAACAACTTGATGCAAAAAAACCAGGGAAAGGTTACGGAACTAAGGTTGCTGGGAAGCATTGGCATTGGTATGAACGCTGGGTCGAAGAAGTACGCAAGCATTGCCAATTAAACGTGGATAAATACGGGGCAAAAGCATGAGTGGATCGTTCGCCGAAACCACGGTTGAACAAGCCGCCCTCGCCTGGCTGGAGGCGCTAGATTACACCATCCTGTCCGGGCCGGAGATCGCCCCGGGAGAACCGGCGGCTGAGCGTGAAGATTATGAACAAGTGATTCTGGAATCGCGCTTGCGTCAGGCGCTCCAGCGGCTCAATCCCCAGGTGCCGGCCGACGCCCTGGAAGAGGCGTTCCGCAAGCTGACTCGACCGGACATGCCAACGCTCGTGGCGAATAACCACCTCATACACAAGTACCTGGTCGATGGCGTTCCCGTCGAGTACCAGCGGGCTGACCTGCCTGCGCCGCGTCCCGGCTGTTTTTTCGTTTATGCGATACGGTGTGATGATGACAGCATCTACATAGGACAAACAGAATATCTGGAGCGGCGTTGGCGTGAACATTTAGCGGGGACGGCTGCGGAACACACTCGGAAACACAGACCTGTCTGTATAGAATACTACGAAGAGCACGAATCGCGCGAGAAGGCGGTGGAACGCGAGAAATGGCTCAAGACCGGATATGGTCGAACATGGCTGAAACGTGAGATCGCTGCTGGACGGGCGCGGCAGGCAGGCGGCTCCATCGGCGGCGACCTCGTTCGCGTGCTGGACTACGACATGCCGGAGAACAACGAGTTTCTGGCGGTCAATCAGTTCACCGTTGTCGAGGATCGGCATGAGCGTCGTCCTGACGTAGTGCTGTTCGTCAACGGCCTTCCGTTGGCGGTGATCGAGCTGAAAAATGCGGCCACCGAGAGCGCGACCATCTGGTCGGCGTTCAACCAGTTTCAGACCTACAAAGAGCAGATACCACGGCTCTTCGCGTTTAACGAAGCGCTGGTGATATCCGACGGCGTACAGGCCCGGATCGGGACGCTGACGTCCGACCGGGAATGGTTCATGCCCTGGCGGACAATCGAGGGTGAGGAACTGGCGGACGACAAACTGCCGCAGCTCCAGGTAGTACTGGAGGGTGTGTTCGAGAAACGGCGATTCCTGGACTTGGTCCGGCATTTCATCGTGTTCGAGGACACAGGCGGCGGTGTGCTGGTCAAGAAGATGGCCGGGTATCACCAGTACCACGCGGTGAACCTGGCGCTGGATTCGACCGTTCGGGCGGCTGGAGCCGGCGGGGACAAGCGAGTTGGTGTGGTGTGGCACACTCAGGGATCAGGGAAAAGCCTGACCATGGCGTTCTATGCCGGACGTGTCGTGCTCCACCCGGCGATGGAGAACCCGACGCTGGTTATCATCACTGACCGCAACGACCTGGACGACCAGTTATTCGGGACGTTCGCGCGCTGCCATGAACTTCTCCGGCAACAACCCGAGCAGGCACAAAGCCGGGCGCATCTGCGGGAATTGTTGCACACGGGATCAGGGGGCGTGGTATTCACGACGGTCCACAAGTTTTTTCCCACCGAGGGAGAAGACCAGCATCCCCTTTTGTCGGATCGGCGCAATATCGTGGTGATCGCCGACGAAGCCCACCGCAGCCAATACGACTTTATCGACGGCTTCGCGCGGCACATGCGCGAGGCGCTGCCCAACGCATCCTTCATTGGTTTTACCGGCACGCCCATCGAGCTGACGGACAAGAACACCCGCGCCGTTTTTGGAGATTACGTCAGCGTCTACGACATCGAGCGGGCAGTGAAGGATGGAGCCACGGTCCCGATCTATTATGAAAGTCGCCTCGCCAAGCTGGAACTCGATGAGGCCGAACGGCCAAAGCTCGACGAGGAGTTCGAAGAAGCCACCGAAGGCGAAGAGGTTGAGCACAAAGAAAAGCTCAAAACCAAGTGGGCGCAACTTGAGGCCCTCGTCGGTGCAGAGAAGCGTATCCGGCTGATCGCCCAGGACATAGTCGATCACTTTGAGCGCCGGCTTGAAGCGATGGACGGTAAGGCCATGGTGGTCTGCATGAGCCGCCGAATCTGTGTTGAGCTCTACGAGGCCATCGCCCGGCTCCGGCCGGACTGGCACCATAGCGACGACGACAAAGGAAGCCTGAAAGTAGTGATGACGGGGTCTGCTTCAGACCCTGTGGAGTGGCAACAGCACATCCGCAACAAGGCCAGACGAGAAGAACTTGCCAAGCGATTCAAGGTCGCTGAGGACCCGTTCAAGATGGTCATCGTCAGGGACATGTGGTTGACCGGTTTCGATGTTCCCTGCCTGCATACGATGTATATGGACAAGCCCATGCGCGGTCATGGCCTGATGCAGGCCATCGCCCGGGTGAACCGGGTCTTCAAAGATAAACCGGGCGGTCTGGTCGTCGACTATCTGGGCCTTGCTCACGAGTTGAAATCCGCGCTCGCGACCTACACCGAGAGTGGGGGCAAGGGCAGAACCGCTGTTGATCAGGAAGAAGCTGTGGCCGTGATGCTGGAGAAATACGAGGTCTGCTGCGGCATCTTCCACGGTTTCGAATGGTCTGCCTGGATTGATGGAGACCCCCAAGAACGCCTGGTGATTCTACCAGCAGCTCAGGAGCATGTTCTTAAACAGGAAGACGGCAAGAATCGGCTGGCCAGGGCGGTGTCGGAGCTTTCTAAGGCTTTCGCTTTGGCTGTACCGCATGAGAAAGCCCTGGAAATTCGCGACGACGTGGCCTTTTTCCAAGCCGTGAAGTCAGTGTTGACCAAGAGTGCCGGGGTGGATCGGCGTAGCCCGGAAGAAATCGATCACGCCATCCGTCAGATCGTATCGAAAGCAGTGGCATCGGATGAAGTCATCGACATCTTCGCTGCGGCTGGACTCAAGAGGCCGGATATCTCCATCCTGTCGGATGAGTTCCTGGCAGAAATCCGAGGTTTGCCACAGCGGAACCTAGCCGTTGAGATGCTTCGTAAGCTGCTGGAAGGCGAAATCAAGACGCGTGGAAGAAAGAATATCGTTCAAGCGAGATCGTTCTCCGAGATGCTCGAGAACTCGATTCGGCGATACCAGAACCGGGCCATAGAAACCGCTCAGGTGATCGAAGAGTTGATCGCGCTCGCTAAAGACCTACGGGAGGCCGACGCCCGCGGAGAAGAACTTGGCCTTACAGAAGATGAAATTGCCTTCTACGATGCTCTGGAGGTCAACGACAGCGCTGTGAAGGTTCTTGGGGACGAAACCCTTCGAATCATCGCACAAGAACTCCTTCGTGCGGTGCGGAATAACGTCACCATCGACTGGACCGTCAGGGAGAACGTCCGTGCACAGATGCGTGTGATGGTCAAACGCATTCTTCGCCGGTATGGCTATCCACCTGATAAGCAGGCCCGCGCTACGGAGCTTGTTCTGGAACAGGCGGAAGTCGTTTGCCGAGATTGGGCAGAAAAGGTATGACAAATGAGGAAATAGCAAGGTTCTTCAACGACACCCGGGCTTTCATCCAGGGCAACCCGGACTTGCGCGATCCCCAGGTGGAGGGATGGTTCCGCACGCGCCAGCATTTCCGGAACAGTTCCGAGCACGCCATCCTTCAAATTCCGGTGGGCTGCGGCAAGACGGGCCTCATGGCGCTGCTGCCCTTCGAGATTGCCCAAGGCCGTGTTCTGGTGATCGCGCCGAACCTCGAAATTCGCCGGGGCATCTCCACCGCGTTCGACGTCGCCGCGGTCCTCGACCACAACACCTTGCTCAAAACCGTTTATGAGAAACATCCGGCTTACGCCAGGGAAAGCCGCTTGCGTATGGGTTTATCTTCTAAAGAAAGGCCACGTGGTAGGATGGTGAAAATGGACATGCGTGATACCGCCATCCACGTGTTGCAGCAAGCAGGCGAATCGCAGGAAGAACCTGCGAAACCTTAAGGAGATAGCGAGATGCAAGTAACCATCATTCCCTGCGGCCCCGCAGCAAACGAGAGCGAGCTAAAGGCGTTTGAATTCTTAAAGAACCGTCTGCAATCTACGCCCGGCGATGGGAAATGGATTCTTTTAACGAATCTGGCCTTCTCTGTAAACCATCAGCTACAGTCCGACGAGATTGACATTGTTGCGATTAGCCCATCTGGAATACGCGTTATAGAGGTCAAGCACTGGGATTCGCAATGGGTGGACAAACACAGGGACGAAGTGGAGCAAGAGGTCGACAAAATCACGAATAAGGCGCGTAAGCTCGGAACAACGCTTCGTAGAAAGGTTCCGGTGCTTCCGTATGTGGATGGCGTGATCTTGCTGACTCGTGAGTCATCCAAGGCCCAGCGACTCGCTGAAACAGTTGTACGAGGTGTTTCCTTCCATACGTTGAATGGATGGAAGAAGGCAGTCGGACTTGAGAAACCTACGATATTATCTGCTTTACAAATAGACTCATTAAGCCGGCTGTTGGCTCCAAAGAGCAAAGTGGCCATAGATGGGTCTCTCAGGCGGTTTGGAGGCTACGTCAACCTGGAGCTGCAAACGCCGAGGGAAGAACGGTTCCACCGGATATACAAAGGGGTTCACTCTGCCAGACAGGACCGCGTGATTCTGCACCTCTACGACCTGTCTACAAGCGATGACAAGAATGCCGAGACCAAAGCCAGACGTGAGTTTGAGGCGCTACAGCGTCTTCAACTGCATACGTGGGCACCGCGTATTCTTGATTCGTACCAGAGCGCCCCGGGATACGCGGGCGAGATGTTCTTTTTCACCGTGGTCGACCCTGCCGCACCATGTATCGCAGAACGTGTGTTAGATGATACATGGGATACGATGAGCCGATTGGCGTTCGCGCGGAACGTTATTCGTACTATATCTGAACTTCATGGCGAAGGGACGGAGGATCAACCGTTCGTCCACCGCAATCTTACTCCGCACACGGTCCTCGTGAAACACGACAACTCACCGATCCTCACCGGCTTTGACCGCATGAAGATTCCTTCGCAGGTGACGGTCGCTTCTAAGCAGATTCCGCTTGAACAAAAATTGACGATAGCTCCTGAGGTTCGAACACAGGGCTTAGGCGCTGCCGACCAACGGTCGGATGTGTATTCGCTGTGCGCTTCTTTGAACGTTTTGTTTCAGGAACGTCACGATGAAGATAGTGTGGCCGCATTGGAAGCGCTCGCGAAGGGCCTTGCAGAGGAACCACAAGAGCGCTGTACGCTGAAGGATCTGGAGGTGTCTTTCTCCCAGCTCCTCGGCGAATCCGTACCGCCGCCTGCGGCACCGCCGGCAAGGTTTTGGACGGAAGACCAACTGGTACGCTTCCACGGTCGTGATTACCGCATTGTCTCACGTCTTGGTTCGGGAGGCGTGGGGACAGCGTTCAAGGTTGTTGAGATTGAGTCATCGACAAAGGAGGATCTTGGAACGTACGTTGCCAAAGTAGCGCACGAAGCGGAGGTAGGCCAGCGTGTACTGAAGTCGTATGGCTTGGCTCGCTCCCATCTTGGTCGCCACGCAGGCCTTTCGGCAATCTACGAGGTAGCGCGAGAATGGCGAGTAAATGAGTTTGTCGCCCTCATGACATGGCTCGATGGCACCCCACTGGGTGAATTCAGCGGCGTGTTTCCATTGTTAGCCGAAGACCAACAGGAAACGTCGAGTGAAGGCTTGGCCGCTCGGTGGTTGCACCTCATGTGTGAAGCGCTGGACGTGCTTCATCGCAATGGCCTCGTACATGGGGACGTCAGCCCGCGCAATATGATCGTTTCCGGAAGCGACCTTGTCCTGACCGATTATGATTTCGTTAACAAGATTGGCGAGCCCATCCGTGGCCCAGGCACGGTTCTATATTGCTCACCTTCCTATGGTGAGGGTCGACTAGCTTCCGCTTCGGATGACATTTATGCTTTGGCAGCTAGTTTCTTCCACGTCGTCTTCGACAGAGAGCCCTTCCGGTACGGCGGAGAGCTGGCCAAAGAAAGAGGTGTAAACTGGGAAGGCATCAATCGTAATGAATATCCGATCCTTGCTGCTTTTATAGACAAGGCAACCTACCCAGAACCGAGTCAGCGTTTTTCTTCTGCAACCGAAGCATTGGCCGCTCTAACGACGCCGCAGCCAGCGGAGGAGCAGCCGGAAGAGGAATTGCCGCAGAAACCAACGGAAACGGAACCTTCCAGATTACAGGATCTGCGAGAGCACAAGATAGAATGGCTGCGCTCACTGCTTCAATCCTACCCAGGTTCCCGGTGGGGTAACCGCGAGACGCGAGGTTTAGACACGCCGTTTGCTGCGCAGACTTATGTTGAGACCCGGCTTGAAGAGACATTGGAACATGACATTCGAGAACGGCGCGTTCGGTTGGTGATCCTGTGCGGGAACGCTGGTGATGGCAAGACAGCACTGCTTCAACACCTCGCAACACGACTCGGGTTTGGCGAGCACCCGTCGTCGGAGCGCCTTCTCGAGGGCAGGATGGATGACGGCTTGATTGTCCGCATGAATCTGGATGGCTCAGCGGCCTGGCGTGGACGTTCGGCTGACGAGATCCTCGACAAATTCCTCGCCCCCTTCCAGGAAGGTCTTCCCACCGAGGACATCGTGCATCTGTTGGCCATCAATGACGGCCGGCTGCTGGAATGGATCGAAGGAATAGAGCTGCACAATGGCGGGAATACAACTGCACTCACTGAAGAACTATATGAGCTTCTTCAAGCCGAAGAGACCAAGCGGGAATCTCACATCCGGTTCATTGATCTCAACGGAAGATCGCTGGTAGGAGGTGTTACGTCTGACCGGAAAGTCATCCAGACTGACTTCCTCGAGCGGCTGCTGGATCAACTCTATGGAGGTGACAAAACGTCGGCGATTTGGAGGCCATGTCAGTCATGTTCCGCGAAGGAGCGATGTGAAGTATTTCGGGCTACCCGTGTTTTCGGGCCGGAGGGCGTGCCGGAGCCCGTTGATCCGAGTACCCGTCAGCGTGCCCGTCGTCGGTTATTCGAAGCGTTGCAGGCTGTGCACTTGCGTGGGGAAACGCACATTACGATTCGCGAACTGCGGGCTGCGTTGGTCTATATTCTATTCGGTGTCCATTTCTGCGATGATTACCATGATGGCTCTGATGTTACCCCGCTGCCATATTGGGATCGGGCGTTTGTGTCATACTCCCCTGGACGCCAAGGAGAAGCCCTCCGAGAGCTGGCACGATTCGATCCTGCTCTTGAGGCCCATCCGCAAATCGACCGCTATCTATTAAGCAGACCATTTGCAGAGAGTACGAAGACAGCGCCGCGATACGAGCGACTTTCGCTGGAATCAGCGCGCCGCCGAGCCTACTTTGAATGGACCAAGGAGCACATTGAACAGATTGTCGGCGACCCTCGTGTGCTAGATCTTGCCCGCGGGAGGGATCTTCAGCTTTTCCGCAATCTGGCCCTTGTACAGGAGGCCGACGAATTGCGGACTTTGCGTGATCGTCTCTGCGCCGGTATCTCGCGCCTTGAAGACCTTCCCCCACAGGCACTGGATCGGGAAGGGGTCGTTCCTTTGCGTATCACGCCTCGAACACCCACTGAGACAGCATTCTGGGTTGAAAAACCGCTCGACGCCTTTCGGATCGAACCCGACCTGCCACCCGCAGTGGAGGGTATTGATCGACTACACCGACACGCATTTCTGATCTATCGCTATCGTGACGGTAGAGAAGAACGCCTGCGATTGGGAGCTGAGTTGTTCCACCTCCTTCTGGAGCTAAGTGACGGATACCAGTTAGGAGACGTATCGACAGATGATACGTTCGCCAACCTTTCGATTTTCGTCCAGCGGCTTGTTCGTGAGGACGAGCGCGAATTGCTCGTATGGAATCCCATGCAAGACGAGACTATTTATAGGGTCTTTGCCGAAATCGATGAGCGGTCCGAAGGTCCTCGGCAGCAGATTGTCCTCAAGCCGCTTCCATTAGGAGGTCAGCCATGAAGCCCGCCCAGAGAGCCACCACCGCCCGCGCTATCGTCGATGATGTGTTTGGGCGTGGCATGACGCGTGAAATATGGACAGGCAATTACGAAAGGGCATTACCTGTGTCGGTCCAGGATTTTGACCTCTCCGCTGTGTTGCCGGCTGTATTCTACATGTTTCGTTTCGCCCAACGGCGGGGCAAAGGGCGGTTCCTGGATGTATTTGGCGGAACCGCAGGAACGCCCCGAGAACGCCGGCGGGCGGCAACGATCGAACGTGTAGCAGGTAAACTGGCCGAAGCGGAGGCGTTCGAGGGCTTTGACGGTGAAACCGAACGAGCCATTCTCGGTGACCTCTTGCTCTGCTTCTGCCTCGAAAATGCCAAACGCTCCCTTGGCAGAACGGAGCAAGTCCAGCGCGTCGCCCCGGCCCATTATATGGCCAGTTGGGTAGATCTTCCCGACGCCGTCACAAACCTGCGCTATGTACCAGAAATGATCGTCGCAATGTTAGCCAACCAGAATGGCGAGTACGTACAGCAAAATCGCGAAGGGGATCGCACGTGGTTCGCAGTCGGCCGGGATTTCGAAGCAAATGTTCTTCTGCGTGCCTTCCATCAGGGTATCACGCGACGGGGCGAGATAAGTAGCCGTACGTCCGATCACTTTGCCGAAAAGACGCCCGTCGGCCTGGACCAGTTGCTCATGATTCGCCTGGCGCAACAGCTGGGGGCGGCTCCGGACAAATTGCGGGGCAAAGAGGGGGACAAGATTTCGAATCAACGGCCGATTGCCGAGCGAGCGGCCAGGTATTTCTCCGAGGATATCCGGAATTTCGTCCGCGCCTACTCAACACTAATTCCCCGCCACAGTTTCGTGGAACTATTGGAATCGTGCATGGCGGTCGGGTTGACGACGATTCTGACTAGCGTGATCGAACTTCTATTCGAATGGGCAGATACTGGCGAGATACGAAACAGACGCAACCAGAGCCAAGCCTCCCTCTTCGTGGATTGTTCCAATGGTGTGGATCGGGACCTCAGAAAGCTTGCCGAGCAGTCGATGGATGATTTCATGCGTCGTATCGAACGCTTCCCGGTTGTCCTGATGGCCCTTCGCCTGCTCGATCGCTGGGCACACTACGACCCCAAGGTCAAAAAACTCCCTGTTCAGACCCGGCCGTATGCGACCGAGTGGTTGAACCTGCTGGGTGATTTGCTCCACAAACGTCGCGAGGAAGCCGAACCGATTCTCTATGATTTGGATCGTAAAGCCGCTGAACTGGCCGAAAGATTGGAAGAGGATTACCCCGAGCACGCACAACTACTGCGAGATGAAAACGTTCAGCCGAATCCGGTCTGGCGTCTTGCAGAGGCTTTGACGGCACTACAGGGACGCAAGAATACGCAATCGAGACTGATCACAATGATCGACTCGGCATTACTGATTGGACGTCCGAATGGACTGGCCGTCAAGAGACGCGTCACACGGGCAGTCGTGAGCGCCGGAACGAGAAGGACGCGCGAAATCCGTTCACTTGTTTTTACGGATTCGGTTTTAGACTATTTGGTTCACCGACACGTGCTGCAAAAAGGCAAAAGGCTTAGATCTCGGCCGCTGGCACTCAAAAGTTTTTTGGAGATACTCCATGATCGCTATGGTTTCTGTGTCGATACGGCTCCGGTGGGAATGGCGATTTCAAACGAACTGCTGCGATTGAACCGAGCTGTTCTTGAACGGCGCTTGCGAGACCTTGGGCTGCTTGTTGGCGTTAACGACGCAGAGGCCATGAAGTGCTTGCGCCCTCGTTTCGAACCGGCGACGGAGGACGACAATGCAGTGGTCTGAACTACATGCGACGATCCTTAAACAGGCTTTCGAAACAGTGCTTGGCGAGGCCGAACCTGGGACGATGGCGTTTGTGCGTTGCTTGACACCCGATGCCGTAGAGGCTCTTGCGGCAGATGCCGGCTTTGCCCCTTCAGGCTGGCAGGTTTGGCGCGTGGCCGATGCCGCCGACTCCACAGCGCGAACCATTACAGCCGACCAGGCCGTCGAAATCCGTGAGGCCAAGCAAGAGGCAGTACTTTTGCTTGTTGACACCTCTTTGGCTGGCGCGGGCATGGACGGTATTTATAGTGCGGCACGCGAGGTAGACGAGTCGACTCTGTTTCGGGAAGCATTGCGTTTGGCACGAAGGGAGGTAACGCGTCGTCTGTCTCGTGAGACGCGACTGTATGCCGAGCAGGCAATCAAGAAAGCACGTGGATACGGTCGTCGCTTTAGTGTTTCGTCTTGGACTGAGTTCGATTTCCTGATTCGCGTGGCCGCTGACGCGAGACAGCCGGGGGAATACCTGTATTTGCTCGGTCTTTGGCCGGTCCAGTGGACCGAGGATTCACACACTGAAGACGATTTGAATCTATCGAGGATGTTCATCGACCATCTTTTGGGAACGGCGGCCTCCGGGGGGTCTCCCGCGCAGAGAATTGAAACCTTGAAGCTCTTGAACCCCTCCGAAGAGCAGATCAGGAATCTGGAGCGTTTTCTGCGATCGGCCGCCACCAAGCCGCTTGTACCGGCTTTGACTGAACTGGCAGACAAGAGGCATTTGTGGGTGAACGCCTTGCGAATCGAAGGTGCCGTTCAAGAGATTCAGGCCATCGAACTGTCTTCGTGGAGAACGAGGACAGGGAAGGTCGCAAAATGGTCCGGGCTAATTGAAGAAGGTGACGCCGACGCACCGCCCGTGCTGGTCCTGGAGCCCGACGCGGAACAGACCGGGCATTATTCGAAGCTTGAAGTTCGGTGGAAAGCACGGCCGGACAACTTAGAGAAAGACGCCGTTCAATATCGTGTCGCGATCGTAACGGATATGGAAGAGGAATTGGCCTTCCGGGAGGTGTCCCATTCGGCCAAGAAGGAAGAGAAGTGTCGCTTTACCAATGACGATTTTTCTGAGCTCAGCGAGGACGCGCTCATTTCGGCTAAAGTGGTTGTTTCAGTGATTGGCAACGATGCAGTCGAGGCTCAGGAGTCTGAGGAGTTTCTGATTCGCTTCGGTCAACCACCTGAACGGGAACGAGGGGGCGTTGGCAAGAAAGTGCGCACGTTTAGCGAAGGGCTGATCGAACTGGACGACCGAGAAATGGGCTCAACTCTTGCTTCAACCACGGCCAGCCTACCCGTCGATTCTAAGGGATTCGTATTGATGCGCACCCCCCAGCGGGGTAAGAGCTTCCGCGTGTATCGACCGCCTCTGATTGCTGAGGTGGAGGGACAATGGACTCACCACCGCGGTGAAATCGGGCGTTGGCGGGTCAAAGTGCGTGCCTCTGGCTCGCGAGCAGGAGCAGCGGAATTCATTCCTCTAGTTCCCGCCGAATCCTCGTCAGGAACATCCTGGACACCGCTCTGGGAACGAACGGTAAACGCAAGTCGTCGAATGGCTGAGCGGTTTGCGGTCTGCGGCGGTGGCGTCGGCCAGATATATGACCAGAATGCCAAGGTATTTGATCCCGTCGTGAAAGAGTATTTGCTTGCCTGGGCCGCCGTGTTGGAGAAAGGTGACCCGTCACTCGCTTTGGCTAATACGGTTGAAGTGCAGTCCCTTTCTGGCCGCACAATTGGCCTGATTGTGCTTCCAAGCCATCCGGTTCGAGTAGCATGGCACGTGGCATATGACAATTTAGCGCTTTATGCCGCTTTTGAACAGGACATGCCCCCCAAGGATGTGCGCGAGGAGCTGTCAGCTTTGGATGGGGCGATGTTCCCAGCGTTTCTGCCTGGCTTAGAGGATGGTAGTTGCTTTGTCTTTGCGGATACATTGGGCTTCCATGCTGTGGGTATGCTCCCGGACACCGATAAAGAACCAAAGGCTGCCGTGGCGATCCTGGCCAGGGCTTTGGGGGACAGCCAGGCGGCCGAAACGGTTCCCACGGTGGGAAGACAGAGCGCGCAGGTTCTTGGCAACGAGATTGTCAAGTACATCGAATGCCATAATACATCCCGGTTACTGCACATACACGCCCTGAGACCCGGTGATGGACTCACGGTGGCGCGCTCTCTCGGATGTGTTTATGAGCACTATCATCGAAGGGGGGAAGAGGATGACCTTGAAGACACAACGCAGGAGCAGTCGCCAGCCTTCGTGCTGGGGCTGTATCCATCTGAACAGCAGCGGGGTGTGGCCGGACGCTTCATCGGAGAAGTGCGTGAGAAGCGACGTAGCGGTGCGGGAGCATTGGCTCCTGAGGATCACTGGATGCTGGAGTCCCTAAGCCTGCCAAGCGGAGTAAATCTCCCACGGCTTCGCTGGGCACGCAAAAACAAGCAGAACCCAAATACGGCCGCCCATCTTGCTGTGGCATTCGATACGTTTGAGTCGCGTGTCGTAGGAGAACCGAATGCGGACAGCTCAAAGCCTAGACCGTACTATGCCTTCGGGCTGTTATCGTTCTTCGAACGCAAGTACTCCAGTGCCCCGTCTCCAAGATGGCGCAGCATACTCCTGAACTCCACGGATGGTGAAAAACACCCTTCAGACCGAACACACACGGAGCGCCTCCTACGCCTACAGCACGTCGTGCAACGTTGTGTTGCCCGAAGCATCGGCACGGTGAGTGAGGTGCCCGTCCTACGGACGGATATTCCGCCTGACAAAGCGCAGAGCCTTCGTGAACTTCACCGGCTGTGCGACTGGGTCATTACATTGGATCGCAACGCAGGCATCGAGTATTTCGATTCGCCTCGTGACAATAAAGAGATATACGATGCTTACGTAATTGACTGCGTGCCCGAACGCGAAGACCTGGGTTGCCTTCAGTTGATTACATCAACCAGCAATCTTGAAGAGGTTAGAAACCTTTTGGACGGCGCACTCGATCAGATGGCACTTAGCCACAGTCGCCGCAATGCTGAGTTTCTCATGGAACATCTCAAGGCACTCAGCGGTCGTTTGGCTATACGTCTCACGGGCCATAAAGCGCCGACTTCCGAGCTCATTGCGCTAGCGCTCTCGCATGCGAATTGCCGCCACGCTCGCCGCAGTGCCGATTGCTGGTTGTCCCTCGACGAAGGCTTCTTTATTCCTGTTGACGATGTCCGGGATCTGCTTCCGCCAGTTTCGGCAGACGATAGCGACAATGAGGCCAAAGGGGCGCGGCCGGATCTGATCTATGTGACCGCGGTGTCGCGTAAAGGGCTTGTGTTCCGATTCGTGGAAGTGAAGTATCGTCGACACCTGCGCGCCGCTCGAGGCCCGGAAGTACTCGAGGGTATTCGCCAGCAAATCGAATCCCTTCGCGAACGTTGGGGAAACTGGTATTCCCACGAAGACGTATGTTCACCGTTCAGGGCAATCCGGCGGGCCAAACTCGCCCGTGTACTCCGATTTTACGCCGACAAAGCACATCGGCATTACTTGCCACCTGAACGGTATAAGGAAATTTCTTCCGAGATTGACCGCATGGTCGAAAAGGGCGGGACGTGTGCCTTCGCAGGAATACCACGAAGTGACCGTGGATGGGTGTTTTGCCCTGAGTATATGGGCGCTCATCCATTGGAGATATCTCCTGCAGAATGGGATACACGGATATTCCTGTTTGGTCCAGCGCTTCTGCCCGATTCGGAATTCCGTCGCGACTCAGTCACCCGAGACAACCTTGTTCAGACGCGACCATCGGTTGCTCCATCCGCGCCGGAAGAGGCCAAGGCCCCAGAGGCACCCAGCGTTCCCGACTTTATAGAAGCACAACCGAGCGTTCCAAGCGGCGGGACTCATCAGGAGCCTGTGCCTTCCAGCAAAGGCACTGAAGGTGCCATCGAACCTCGCATTCGCTTAGGAACGGATCTGCTAACAGGCGGGAAAGTGGACTGGCCGCTAACGGTAAAGGGGAACCCACACCTTCTGATCGCAGGACTACCCGGAATGGGCAAGACCACTTGCCTGTTGAACTTGTGCACACAGATGCTTGACGCCGGCATACGGCCCATCGTGTTTTCATATCATCAAGACATCGATGATGAGCTACAACGTCTTGTGGGTCCGATTCGATTCATTGATTTTCGCGGACTGGGCTTTAATCCATTGCAGGTCATGGACAGAAGTTCACAGGTGGCGTACCTTGATGTGGCGGGGGCCCTACGTGATATTTTCGTCGCGATTTTCCCAGAGCTCGGAGACATTCAGGGGGAACGTATCCGTAGGGCTGTTAAGGAGAGCTTCGTTGAGAAAGGATGGGACGATCCGAACGCTGACCAGAACGAGTTGGAAGAACCGGAGTTTGGACGCTTTGTGGCAATCCTGCGGGATACCCCGAAATCAGACCGCGGGCTGAAGAGTCTGCTAGCGCGTTTGGAGGAATTGGCCGACTATGGCTTCTTTGCTCTCACTGACTCGCAGGAAAGTCTCTGGGAAAGCGACGAGCCCGTGGTAATCCGTATTCACAAAACGCAGAACGACAACCTGCAAAAAGCTTTTGCTTCGCTGATCTTTTACGGGCTTTACAAGGACATGTTCCGCCGAGGCATCCAGGACCACATTACACATGCCGTTATCTTCGACGAGGCTCACCGAGCTGCCAAGCTCACACTGATTCCAACGATGGCCAAGGAATGTCGGAAATATGGCATATCGCTCGTACTCGCTTCGCAGGAAGCAAGGGACTTCAACGTCTCGCTGTTCTCGGCAATCGCAAACTACCTCGTGTTGCGGTTGACCGAAGCTGACGCGAAGGCGTTGGTGCGCAATGTCGCGAGCTCGGACCAAGAGCGAATGCTGATCGACAGAATAAAGCAGATGGAACGGTTCAAAGCTCTGTATTTTTCTGAGGCGCGGAAAAAACCTGCTCGGGTTGCGTTGTTGCGGCCAAGCGTCCACGCTGAAGATGTATCGTATGATTCGTGATTGATTTTCTGAATGACGGAGCCGATGGGCAACACTGTTGCATTGGAAACTGACAAATGAGCTTCCGCTTTTGGCGAAGAATTAGGATTGCACCAGGAGTAACCCTGAATCTGAGCAAGTCGGGTGGATCGCTCTCGTTCGGACCACGAGGTGCGAAGTTCACCGTTGGTTCCCGAGGCAAACGTGCGACGGTGGGTATTCCGGGAACGGGGCTATTTTACACCACAACCCTTCCAAGCGGGAGGTCAGGTGGCAGGAAAAACATGTCTTCCGTCGCACCGGCGCTCCCTTCAGTCCGCGCAGAAGACCGTCTGACCCTGGGATTCTTCAAGCGGCTCGTCACGCCGGACGACGAGGAGTCCCTGGTGGATGGGTGCCGGGAATTGGTGCTGGGGAATGAGGACAAAGCGCTTCAGCACCTTGAACAGGCGGCTCACCTGGCCGACGGCGCTTACCTTGCCGGCTTCCTGACACTTAAGAAGGAACAGCTGACGGAAGCAGCAGACTATCTGGCCATGGCTGCCGAGAAGCACAACCGTCTGGGCCGTTACTTCTCCAAGTACGGCATCTCCGCTGTCATGAGTCTGCCTATCACGGGCGAGGTTTCCGCACATGTGGGCCCGGATCTTCGGGGCGTGCTGCTGGGCCTCGTGGAGGTCTACCAGCGTCTGGAGCGGTGGCAGGACGCGATTGCCTGCCTGGAAAGACTACGCCGGCTCGAGCCCGACGACGTGGTGGTGAAGTTGTCTCTTGCGGAGCTGTTGCTGGACGCTCATCCGGGCGACAAGAAGGTCTGCCAGAAGGTTGTACGGTTGGTTGAGGGCATTGAGAACGAGACGCCTATCCATGCAGCTTTGATGCTTTACAAAGCTAAAGCCCTTCGGCACCTCGGTCTGGCAACTGCGGCCCGGGACACATTAACAGCCGCTCTGCGCCGCAAGAAAGGCCGTTCCGAGGAACTTCTTAAGGCGCTCAGGTATGAACGGGCCCTGGTCTATGAGGACCTCGGCCAGCACCGGCGGTCACGCAGCGAACTCGAGAAACTCTACGCTGAGGCCCCCGACTATGAGGACGTGGCAATTAGATTAGGGTTGTAGTCGTGGAACTGGAGACTTGGATTATTACAACACCGCGTTTGATATGGCGGAGGGAATCCTCCTTCGCCCTGACAGGCTTCGGCGGGACAGGTCGAACCCACGCCTGCCTGTGCGTACCGCACGCAGGCAGGTCCATTCTCTGTTTGCCCCAAGATCCTCTGGCATCGAAGGATGAAGTCCGAAGCTCGTCCGGTTGGGCAATCCCTTTTATATCAATGGATTGAGCCAGCCGGCCGTTTTCGCAAGTTTGGAAACACGGCCTGTGGTGCGAAAAAGCACCCGAATTTTCGAACCAAAAGCCCGTCGCAGGATTTGAGTAAAAAAGGGACAGGCTCTTAATTTTCTACTACGCCCTGCAGCAAATGAACTTTATCAGCACGGATGTTGCGGTTCCCGGATTGAATCGCGATTTTGCCCACAGCCGTTTGTTGCTGGTCGCGGATCAGAAGATTCTGCGATTGTTCGAGGATACGGTGTCGCTGCTGCATCAACAGATGGAATTGTTGAAGCGGCAAAATGCCTCACTCACCAAAGCCCGCGACCTCCTCCCCCCCCCGCCTCATGAACGGAGAGATCGCGGTATGATATCTTCAAGGATATCGACAATTGGACGCTGTATTTTCGACAATTGGACGATAATAAACTTGCAATTGGACGATATTTGTGTTACAGATAGCCGGTATGGATAAAACAGCATTCTATCCCCGTTTTCTGCGTCCGCGAATCGAGGAAGCCCTGACGGATTCCCCGGTGGTGCTGATCCATGGCCCACGGCAGTGCGGCAAGACCACGCTGGCCCGGCTGGTGGGAGATGATGCGGGGTTTGCCTATTTCACCTTTGACGACGATGTGCAGCGGGCCGCGGCCCAGGCCGACCCGGTGGGCTATGTGGCCGACCTGCCGGAGCAGGCGGTGCTGGACGAGGTGCAGCGAGTGCCGGAGCTGTTCACCTCGCTCAAGACGGCAGTGGACAGCCGCCGCAAGCCCGGCAGCTTTATTCTCACTGGATCGGCCAATGTGCTGCTGGTGCCGAGGCTTGCCGATTCGCTGGCCGGGCGGATGGAGATCCTGCGGCTGCACCCCCTGGCCCAGGCGGAGATTGAGGGAAAGGCGGCAGATTTTTTGGGTCGCTTGTTCGCGGCGGACTTCAAAGCGGGCAAGACCGGACGGCGCTTGGGCAAAGCGCTGGCGCAGCGGGTGGCCGGCGGCGGTTTTCCGGCGGCGCTGGTGCGCGCCACCCCGCGCCGCCGCAGCGCCTGGTACCGGGATTATGCCGACACTCTGGTGCAGCGCGATATCCGGGATCTTGCCCGGATCAGCGCCCTGGACGCCTTGCCCCGCCTGCTGGCCATGGCCGCGGGGCAGTCCGCGTGCCTGGTAAATGTTTCCGAACTGGCGGGTCCGTTTCAGATCAGCCGTCAGACGATTCGCGAATACCTCACGTTGTTATCACGGATTTTCCTGGTGGACGAATTGCCGCCGTGGCACAGCAACCGGATGAAAAGGCTGGTCAAGACCCCCAAGCTGCACCTGGGCGATACCGGCCTGGCCTGCGCTCTTTTAGGGTTGGATGAGGATTCCATGTGGGCCGATCGCGCCCTTTTCGGGCGGATCCTTGAAACCTTTGTCTATCAGGAGTTGCGTCGGCACGCCGGCTGGCAGGAAAGCGTCGTCTGGTTCAGCCATTTTCGTGACAAGGATCAGGTGGAGGTGGATATGGTGCTTGAATCCGAAGGCTTTGTGGCCGGGGTGGAAGTAAAGGCCGCTTCCACGGTTACCATCGCCGACTTCAAGGGCCTTCGCAAGCTCCAGGCAGCAACAGCAAAGGCATTTGCCGCAGGAGTGGTGCTCTACGACGGTGATGCGGTGGTGGGGTTCGGCGACAGGCTCTACGCTGTGCCCATTTCACGATTGTGGGAGGGGGAATGATGCCATACACCGAACACACCCTTGTCCAGCAGACCACGGCCGAGTACCTGGAAAAGGAATTGGGCTAAGAGTCGGTGTATGCCTACAACTTTAAGGCGGTGCCGCCCTTCAAGACCCATTTCCCCTTGAGAAATGGGTGCGAGTTCAGGGCATCCAGCAGATTCAGCAGGTGGAGCACCTTCTCAACCATCTCCACCCTGAAGCCGGTGGATTCGGCTACAGGCATTATTTCCGACGACGAGAACTTCACAGCACCTCTCCCCAGGACTTGTTCATGATTTCTACCGGGATCAGCAGGTTCCAGTCCTTGACCCACTGGCAGCCCTTGCGCTTACCGCGGATAAAATAGTGAGGCTGCCGGGGGCGCATCTTTCGCAATGGATTCAAGTGTGCATCTTCAACCATCAAGGTTTCCTTGTGCTGTTCCAGAAAGAAACCCACCTTTCCGGCGGTGGTCGCATTCTCCAATAGGAGAACGTACTCGATGACCTGATCGAGGTCGAAGAACTCCACCGATTCCAGGGACCGCCATATTTCTTCCCAACTTCCGGTCAGGTCCGGCCGGTCCAGCACGTCGACGAAGGTTCTTTCAAGATTGGTTACCCTAAGCTCCACCCCGGACCGTTTGTGGCTGGTGACTCCAAACATCTCCTTACCCTTCGCCCTGAGGGGATGAGGTACGGGAGCACGCACAAATTCGTGAGCCTGAAACGTAAGCGGCAGGGATTTGCTCATGGATACGTAGCAAAGCCTTGTATAGACCGAGTAGGCTTTTCCGTGAAATTCCAGGGCCGTATGGTATGCGAGAACCGCGTCCGTGGTCATCTTAGCCGCCACAAGATAGGGATCAACCGGGCTTGATGCCGGATCGCCACCCAATGGAACTGTCGCATATAGCCCGCGACGCACAGGTATTATCCGTCCCTGTTTGCGGTAGTAGGTCAGGAGCGACTTGCGGGTGTTCGGCTTGCCGGACCCTCTGGCAGACAGGAAGCGGTCCAGTTCGTCCACCGTGAACACGGCGTGCTGCGACAGAAATTCATTCAGTTTCATTGGCTGACCCATTTGACGCATTTCCAACATGGTAGTAATAAAATTAGCTCTATATCGGTCATATGTCAAGTCAAATCCAAAATGTTTTGACGAAAAGGCAAGATAGGGTTATAATAATTACTACTTTATCGTCCATATGTCATGCTCGGGTTACGATATCACCGCGTTTGATATGGCAGCGGGAATCCGCCGTCGTCCTGCAGCGGCGGAACTATGGCGGGACAGGTCGAACCCACGCCTGCCTGTGCGTTACACGCAGACAGGTCCATTCTCTGTTTTAAGGAAAATGTGGAGAAAAACATTTCCCGCAGCGGGACGCGGAGAACGGCACTTGGAAGCTCTCAAGGAATTGTAAATAAAGGGTTTTTGATGTGTCGGCGCTGGGGAGACTGGATTTCCGGAAGGCGGCGAGCCCTCCACCAGCCTTCGCTTCGAAACTTGTTGAGAAGAGAAGGCTGCCGCGACGTAGCCCGAAGGGCGAAGTCGGGCAAATAAAATATATACTTTTCCTGTTTCGAAGCTACGGCTCGGCACGCCTTACAAGAATAGGACTCAATGAAATTTTATTATGTTTACATTTTACAGTCCGAGTCTGATCCGAAACATTATTACACGGGTTTCACTAAAGACCTTGATTCACGCCTGAAATCGCACAACTCCGGCCAAGTTCCACATACTTTAAAATACAAGCCGTGGCGCATAAAAACAGCCATTGCTTTCACTGATCGAAAACAGGCGTTGGACTTTGAGACATATTTGAAGAGTCCATCTGGTCGAGCCTTTGCAAAAAAGCGACTCTGATTTTTAGGACTCGCCGTTCCCCTGTTTTCGGGAAATTACGATTAATTCCCTTCTCTTTCACGCCTTCTTTCTCTCGCCAGCCAGTTTCTACATCACGTCCCTTTCAGTTTAGCTCTTGGTGTGTTGATCTGTACCATGGGCCTTTTTGCGTTTCGGGAGGAAGGACCAGGATACCGCCGTAGAAAGCTACAACCCTGAGGCGTACCAGCTTCCACCTCTTGCAGCAGGGCGATAGCCTCCGCTTGGGTGATAATGCCCCGTTTTTGGAGAATCTTCAGCAACCGCTCAGTCTCGGGGCTCCCGGCCTGAGCGTTAACCGTCACAATAAATATTCCCAAGAATAGTGCGATTCCAAAAAGGATCCAGTTGCGTTTCCTCATGCCAAGACCTCCCATTTTTCGCTTAGCGTTTATGGGGCAACAAACACGGACGTAAACATATAGATACATGAGGCATGCCAGAATCGTTTTCCCATTGTGTCCGGGAAAAACCTTGATGCAATCCCCCTAAATCTTTGCCAAAAACCAAGGCTTTGGCAGAGTTGGCAACCGAGCGAGCGGCAGGAACTTGTCCTAAAAAATAGGAATTGTGTTAAAAAATAGGAATTGTCCCAAAAAATGAGACCTCAAGTTTTGCACCCCAAAATTGATGTCTAGAGTACAAAAGGCCCTCATGAACATTGAGGAGGAGCTGGTGAGACTCGTGAGAGAAAGGAACTGATACAGATTCATAGGAGAGATCTTCAGGGATGTCCTGGAAAAGATGATGGCCACAAACAATAAGGCCTACTTGCCAATCAGCCCTTTTTCAGCGGCAAAGCTCGTCAAGGCCGAGATATTATGAAGGTCCAGTTTTTTCATGAGATTGGCCCGGTGTTTCTCTACAGTCTTGACACTGATACAAAGGTAATCGGCGATCTCTTTGTTCTTATAGCCCTCGGCAATGAGCTTGAGGACCTGTCGCTCCCGTTGGGTAAGGGTCTCCCACGACGAACGGGACTTCATCCCGGCCCTTCTTCCTTCCAGGTACCCCTCTATGACCTTTGCTGATGCCCCAGGACTTAGATAAGCCTTACCGCTTAAGACGCTTTCTATGGCCATCATGAGTTCGGCATGGCTGGCATCCTTTAAGACATATCCATCGGCGCCAGCCTCAAGGGCTGCAAGGATGTATTCCTCGGTGTTGTGAACCGTCAGGGCCAAAATCTTTGTTCCCGGACATTGCTTCTTGATCTCTGTGATCGCATCCAATCCACTCATCCTTGGCATAGAAAGGTCCATCAAGACAAGGTCAGGCGCCAGTTTCTCAGTGCACCGGATGGCATCAAAGCCGTCTTCTGCTTCCCCTACAACGTCAAGGTTTGGATTCGAACATACCAGAACCCGCAATCCTTCTCTAAGTATTGTGTAGTCTTCGGCGATGACGATTCGCTGTTTTTTTTTGCATCATACGGTCAAACGAATAAGCCGTATTCAAAAAGCATTGAAGCTCCCTGCAGCAAGCTGCGGGGTTAGCGCTCGCTTTTGCAGTTCAACCCATGGGAGGCTTGACATATGATAGCTTTTCCCCGGGCTGTTGCCCACCCTCATCTCATCGTCATTACAAATACAGTCCAATACCATCCTAAATACAGTATATACCCTATTTACCATGTCGATATCCTTCGGTAAAGGATCAAAATGACAGATTCAGGTCCATCGCATTTATACCCGTACAAACATGAGGAGTAGGGTGAATCAGGATGTTAGGACATTAATTGTCGAGGACAACGCCACTTTTCGGCAATCCTTTAAAGGGATCTTGTGTACAGGATTTCCCTTGATGGTGATTGAGGAGGCAGCGGATGCAAAGGAGGCCTTACAAAAGGTCAATACCTTCCGGCCTGACCTCATCTTTATGGACATCAAGTTACCCGGGGAAAGCGGCCTCAAGCTAACAGAGAAAATAAGAGCAAATGATTCCAGCGTTATCATTATCATCCTGACGAGTTATGACTTGCCGGAATATCGACAGGCCGCACAGCAATACGGTGCCAATTATTTTATCTCAAAGGACTCATCGAGCAGAGAGGAAATTTTAGAATTGGTCGAATGCATTTTATCCAAATGCCGAACAAAGTCTTAATAAGGAGGTGCAAAGATGACGGAGAGGCTACAGGTCTACAAGTGTGAAGTTTGTGGAAACATGGTTGAAGTGCTTCATGAGGGCAAGGGTGAGCTTGTTTGCTGCAACCAGCCGATGAAACTTCTTGTGGAAGGTACTGTCGATGCCTCCAAGGAGAAGCATGTACCTGTGGTTGAAAAGACGGCTGATGGTGTTAAAGTGTCGGTGGGAAGCGTTCCCCATCCAATGGAGGAAAAACACTATATTGAATGGATCGAAGTTATCGATGATGGAAAGGTCTACCTCCAGTTTTTGAAGCCTGGAGATACGCCAGAAACGACCTTTAATATCAATGCAGAACAAGTCACAGCCCGGGAGTACTGCAACCTGCACGGGTTGTGGAAAGGATAGTGGCCATAACGGAACAGGAGTGATTGGACTCAGGTTAGAGAAGGGTAACGGCTCACTGGGCAAGGGACATCGCTTTTCTTTGGCACTTGGGTCGAAAGGTCAGAATGCGTGTGGAACATAGTGCGAAGCGCGCAAGTAATCGTGACAGTTTTTCAACCATCACTTTTTAAGGAGGAGAAAAATGTCCAAGAAAAAATATACGGTCAAGGCCGAGTGCCCCCAGTGTGCATGTGGTGATATTAGTTTTTTGGGGCCGGAAAAGTTGCGCGAAAAGTTTATCGGAGATGAAAAAGAGATCGATATACTCTGTCCCTTCTGTGGGACCAGGCACAAGGGGGAATTACATGAAGAGCATGTAAAAGAAGACTGACCAAACCGTTCATTGGAACTCCGAGCGTGGGGCGTAGAAGCCGCACATGCTATTGCCCGCTTTATGGTTGACACACAACCACCTCTTTCCTATTCTATTAACCGCCGAAAGAGACTTCTTCGTTTTTGTATTGCAATTGTCTTGACGCGGTGACTTTTGATGAAGTTTAGACCGACTGAAATCCCTGATGTCCTTTTGATTGAAATGGATATTTTTGAAGACGAACGCGGCTTTTTTGCGGAATCGTATCAAGCGCAAAAGTTTGCCGAGGCAGGCATTTCAGCGACTTTTGTCCAGGATAACCATTCTGGCTCCCGACAAGGCATTCTGCGCGGCATGCATTATCAGATCCGCCATACCCAGGGCAAGTTGGTACGCGTGGTCGTGGGCGAGGTTTACGATGTCGCTGTGGACCTGCGGCGAAGTTCGCCTACCTTCGGAAAATGGGTGGGGGTCTATCTCTCAGCTCAAAATAGGGCACAATTGTGGACACCGCCCGGCTTTGCCCATGGGTTTTACGTGCTGAGTGAATGGGCTGAGACATTGTATAAGACGACAGATTTCTATGCCCCAAAATGGGAACGCACTTTGCTGTGGAATGACCCGGAAGTCGGGATAGACTGGCCCTTGGTAGATGGGAAACCCCCAATTTTGTCGTTCAAGGATGCTAAGGGGAAGCGCCTGTCTGAAGCCGAGGTATTTGAATAGGTTAAGCCCTGACAGGCTGTTGCCCAAATCCCTTCTCGCTTGGTCTAAAACGTTTTTTGACAAACCTAAGGCTTGCTCCAGGCGACTTCAAAACTCGCCCTTCAGGCTCAAACAGTTGAAGTCGCTGATCTTCCGCTTCGCCAAGATTTGTTGGCAAAAAACGTTTTAATGACCGCTCAAAGGAGTTTTTGTTTGGGCAACACCCTGTTGAGAAACGACCTCACATAAGCGCTTCGAACAAGGGGAGGCCATGCAAAATGTCCTCGTTACAGGCGGGGCCGGTTTTATAGGCTCCAATTTTGTCCGCTATTTGCTAAAAGTCGAACCTGAAGTCCGCATCGTCAATCTAGATGCTCTGACCTATGCGGGCAGTTCAGAGAATCTGAAGGACTTACCTGACCCTGGGCGACACGTTTTTATCCATGGCAACATCTGCGACCGAAATCTGGTTGCAGATTTGTTGCGCCGTTACCAGATTGATACGGTCGTGCATTTTGCAGCGGAGTCGCACGTTGACCGTTCTATTCTCGGGCCAGGGCAGTTCGTTCAGACCAATGTGGTAGGTACGTTTACCTTATTGGAAGTGGTACGTCAATTCTGGCTGATTGAGAGAGCCTTACCCTTGGCATCTGTGCGATTTCATCACGTATCCACGGATGAAGTATTTGGTTCATTGGAACCCCATGAACCAGCCTGGACCGAAAGGACTCCGTATGCCCCCAACTCCCCTTACGCTGCCTCTAAAGCTGCCAGCGATCACCTGGTCCGGGCTTACGGACATACCTATGGTTTACCGTATTTGATCACGAATTGCTCAAACAACTATGGGCCTTATCAATTCCCTGAGAAGTTGATCCCCTTGACGATTTTGAATGCCTTGGAGGGACGCCCGCTACCTGTTTATGGAGATGGAGGACAAGTCCGGGATTGGTTATACGTTGAAGATCACTGCGAAGCGATCTGGATGGTACTCCGTCAAGGAACGCTAGGGGAAACTTACAATATGGGTGGCGACAACCAACCGACCAACCTGACCGTTGTGCAGATGTTGTGTGATATTCTGGATCAGCGTTTGCCCGACTCTGCTTACATGCCGCACCGCAGTTTGATCCGATTTGTCGAAGATCGCCCGGGGCACGACCGGCGCTATGCAATGGATACCACCAAAATTCGGCGAGAATTAGGCTGGCGGCCGCGCCAATCCTTGGAGAGCGGCCTTTTGAAAACTGTGGCATGGTACCTGAATCACCTGGAATGGGTAACTGCCATTCGTAACCAACCCGGTTATCAGGCGTGGCTGGAAATCAACTATGCGAGCCGGGAAGCACAATAAAGGGCGATGATCCTTCTTTTCATCATACATGAGAAGGCCGATGCGGATCTTGCTGTTGGGTAAAAACGGACAATTAGGGTGGGAACTATGCCGGACGTTGGCCACCTTGGGGGACGTGGTTGCTCTGGGTTTCTCACAGATTGACCTGACTCAAGATGGGGCTGTGCGACAGGTGATGCGTCAGATGCAGCCGCAGATCATCGTCAATGCCGCGGCTTACACTGCCGTGGATCAGGCTGAAAACGAGCCTGATAAGGCATTGGCGGTGAATGGCGATGCGCCAGGGATCATGGCTGAGGAAGCCAAGGCCCTCAGCGCTGCCTTTGTTCACTACTCGACCGATTATGTGTTTGACGGCAAAAAGGGCGAACCCTACTGCGAAACTGATATGCCTAACCCTTTAAACGTATATGGGCAGACCAAGCTAGCGGGGGAACGGGTAATTGATCAGGTGGGCGGGGCCTATCTGATTTTGCGCACCAGTTGGGTTTATAGCCTGCGCCGGGACAGTTTCGTGACCCAAGTGCTACGATGGGCGCGCCAACAACCCACGCTGCGTATTGTGACTGATCAGGTGAGCAATCCTACATGGTGCCGCATGCTTGCAGAGGCCACTGCGCAGGTGTTGGCGATGGGTGGCGAAGATGTCGTTCCGTGGTTGGCTGAGTACCGTGGGATGTATCATCTAGCTGGAGATGGGTATACCAGCCGGCTGGAATGGGCGCGCGAAATCTTGAAATATGACCCTCGGCAGGAAGAGCAGGTTGTTCAGCATGTGCAGCCCGCCCTGACAGCCGAGTTCCCAAGCCCCGCTCAGCGTCCACGCTTTTCGTCTTTGAATTGTGACCGCTTTTTTGAAACTTTTGGAATTCGTTTACCAGACTGGAAATATGCACTGCACATGGCGATGGAGACATTCTAACGGGTTCGTTTTCCGTATACTTTCAACGGGTTGTTGCCCAAATCACGACAATTGAGACTCCCCGCCCACAGGGCGGGGTTCTGCCTTTTGGGAGCGCTTCGCGTGCGGGAAGCAGGTGGGTCATTTTTCCCTATCTATCGATTGGATATATGCCTCATAGAAAGGAGCTAAAGGGTGAAGGGAATAATATTAGCTGGTGGTTCAGGAACCCGACTTTACCCGATCACCTACGTGGTAAGCAAACAGCTTTTACCTGTGTATGACAAACCCATGGTCTATTATCCGCTGGCTGTGCTGATGTTGGCAGGGATCCGGGAAATACTTATCATTTCTACGCCCGAGGATTTACATAACTTTAAGAAACTCCTTGGAGACGGCTCTCAGTTGGGACTCTCCTTTTCATATGAGGAACAGCCACGGCCTGAAGGATTGGCTCAAGCCTTCATCATTGGCAAATCATTCATTGAAGACGATCCAGTCTGCCTTATCCTTGGGGACAATATATTCTACGGTCATGGGCTTCCCAAGATGTTAAAGAGGGCCGTTCAACTTAAGAAGGGCGGCCTGATTTTTGGATACCCGGTGCGAGACCCCGAACGCTACGGCGTGGTGGAGTTTGACCAGCACGGAAGAGTGATCGGGATCGAAGAAAAGCCGAAGAAGCCCAAATCAAAGTTTGCAGTACCTGGTCTCTATTTCTATGACAATGATGTGGTGAACATTGCTGAAAACCTCAAGCCTTCGGACCGTGGAGAGCTTGAGATTACAGATGTTAATTTGGCGTATCTTCGTAGGGGGGAGCTTAGGGTGGAACTTATGGGAAGAGGCTTTGCCTGGCTTGACACAGGAACCCACGAAGCCCTGCAGCAAGCAGCCAGTTACGTCCAAGCCATTCAGGAGCGGCAAGGGCTCAAGATTTCATGTATTGAGGAAATTGCCTATCGTCTTGGCTATATTAACAGTGAGGAACTTAAAAGCCTTGCATCTGACATGTTGAAAAACGATTATGGCCGATATCTTATGGAGATAATGGCCAAAGAGGAGAATAAATGATTTGTGCTAAAGGTAAAAGGAAAACAAGAACCGTTCATAAACTGTCTGTTATGCACAAGAAAGGAAAAGAAGATGACCAAAAGAGATTACAACTTGGATGTGGTATCGGTTATTGTCTGGGGCCTTGTAGGTGGCGCAGTTACAAGCGGATTGTTCCATATAGCGATTAAGCTATTTGTCTGATTCTATATGATAGACATGGAAAGGTTATCTGGTCTCCACCATTAACCCAAGATGGGCTTTTTTGAAAAAGATGAAACAATACCTTGAGCGTTAGGGGTCGTTTTGCCATTTTCGGATTAAGCTTTCTACCTGCTCTGCGAGAATTCCACGAAAAAGACCTATAGAAAATCCCCCCAGGCTTTTGATCGTAGCAAGAAACCTTTACTTTTTCGCTGAATGCTGCCAGCTGTACTTATCGGATAGGGCTTTTTATTCTAGCTTGATTTGAGGCAAGGTAGTCTTCCACGATCGGAAAGTTATCCAGGCGTTTGGCAATGGCGGCTTGAAGAAAGGAATTCACCCACCAGTAGATGTCCTGCTTTTTTACTGAAGTACGCAGTTTTTTCATGCGCTGT
>Ga0180301_10000349_pt1 | contig 35788 bp, 37 predicted proteins | sample GuaBasSediGuay16_FD_121797 | JGI IMG/M metagenome (GOLD analysis project Ga0180301, IMG submission 121797) | Subseafloor sediment microbial communities from Guaymas Basin, Gulf of California, Mexico - Guay16, Core 4569-2, 12-15 cm | ecosystem: Environmental > Aquatic > Marine > Hydrothermal... | reverse complement strand
CCCCATAATCTTATTAGCGTAAACTATATACAAGTTTTACGTAAATATAATTAATGGCGTACTGTTGTGGAGCAATATGTTTTCCATGCAAAGATAAGTAGGTGTAGTGGGAGGAAGCTATGTATCTACATTCCGAAGGATGTTGAGGATAGGGTAGCGCATCTACATGGAGAGGAGGTGATTGTTATTGTTATTAAGCCTGATGCCTAGGATAGTAGCTGTTAAAGAAACCATAGAAAAGTTCATGTACGTTACAGTAAACGGTAGACTCATACCCAGAAGTCCCGAGGACTTCATGAAGCTATGTCTTCTAGCTTATCGCTTCAAACAAGCTGTTAAACATGGAATAAACCTTGTTTTTGAACAGTGTTCCTCAGAGAGAAGCATATAAGATCCTTGTAAGAATACTTCCATAATCTATCTACGGTGAGACAGCTTACAAGTACGCAAAGCTTCTCGTTGAAGGTGCTAAGGATAAGAAGATCGAGTTGAAGAGAATATGGATAGCTTCACGAGGTGGTGTTTCTTGGAGAGGGAACCTGAACGTAAAACTCGCCTCAACAGATAAAGTGTTTATAAGGTACTATAACGGTGAATGGTTAGAGTTCAACGCAAGGTTTGGAAGAAGATACCTTCCCTTGATTAAGGAGCTGATAGAATTAGCTGGGCATAAGAGGGTTGAGTGCAGTTTCTGGTTTGTAGGTTTTTCAAGGTCTCTATAGGTTCTGGCATATTACTCTAGGATTCAACCCTAGGTACTCTAATGCTAGTACGTATGCTGATGCAGTATGTCTATCTAATCCCATATCCTTGGCTATCAGCTCTGCTAACTTACTCGTATGAGAGGGATTAGCGTAGTATGTTTTGAGTCCATATTGCGATGCATACCATGATATTCTCTCAGCGATTTCAATTGTAAACAATGATACTCTCCTATTCCATGTACTATTCCTCCTATCACCTCTCTTTATCCAAGCCCATCTCAAGTATCCTAATGTTTTAACGTTTTCTAATACAATTAGTGAACATCCATGATTAACAGCATAGTTTAGTGCCTTGTGAATGGCTTTCATCATAGTACTGATTCTCCTTTCACGGCTTAATCCCTGCATTTTAAGTTCTGGGAAGCGAACAGTATAGGTGTCTAGTAGAATTCCTTGTTTAGATACTATAGCTAGGTTTATCCTATCGAGATTAACGTCTATGCCACAAATATTATCTCCATGAACACATATTTTAACTGGGAGATGGCTCACGTACAGGCTCCATGGAATGGTAACTTGTAGTTCGCAGTATGCTCTATGATGCGAATAGTTTAGTAGAATTATTCTCGCTAGATAACCGAGCTTATTCTCCATACCTAGTTTAGCTACCTCGTTGAGAATCATATTGTACCTCGTTGAAGCTCTATACTCAGCCTTGATCCTTCTCCAAGAGGTGCCATCGAAAACTAGCACCTCAACCGTGTTTCCTCCAACAAGTCTTATGTTCCTATTTCCTTTCTCACTAGCATCATTTCTGGCTCCTATTGATTGTATCATCCACCAATCTCCAAGCTCTACATCGTTTAATGAGATATTTTCACCTAGTTTCTGTAAAGCTTTAATAGACTTTATTATTCCTTGTACTATTTTTGCTGAGCCACGAGCATACCTATTGTTACCAATCACGCTCATTGATGCTCTTACCAAATCTGTAAACCTTGTTCCACCCTGTTTAGCAACATCTAGTGCTTTCTGCGTACCAGCTTTAAACCTAGCCATTGTTAGTAGTAGCCAATTGGCTTCGCTTCCTTTGACGGTAAACCTAGCTCTAACCGTTGCTTCCTCGGGGATGTATACATATTGTGAGCGTTGTTTCATGCCCAAGATACCTCTCAAGCTCTTTTTGATGCTTCTTCGGTATGTAGAATCCAATCCTTCCTTTACCAAGCTTAACAAGCTTAGTCCTAACAGTAAACACCTTTACACACTCAGACATGCTACAGCCACCTATATTGAAAATTGACTGTAAAAATTTATAAAACTGACTGCATAATATTATAATAACACAATGTATCGGGGTATCCCCGAGACCACCCGCCCCAAGCAGTATGCCTGAAAAGTGGATGTTAGTATGAAGGAGCGGGTGGGAGGGGGTGCACCCGAAGCCGTGATGAACCGACCTACGGAAACCTAAAAAGACCGTAGGCGGGGAACGGTGGACAACAATCCTAACAATCCTCCACAAACTCTTGCCAACAACATCTTCTACGAGCCCATATCTAGCAATTTTATCTAATACACTAACACCCTTGAGCCTCCCCCGAAAAACATCATATAGTTCGTTAATAGAGCTTATTTTCTCAAGCCTTAATTGGGCAACAGCAATAACATCCCCCTTATCACCAGTCAAGACCCTATGCTCTAAGAAACCACTATCAAGCATCATGACAAGGTCATCGGGCTCATTCCTATAATGAGCTAGTACTAGCAAGCCATAGACATTCCTCAATAACTCGTAATTAACAAGATCCTTTACATCAATTCTCCTATAATACACCTTGCCGGGAATACTAGTCTCTTTAGGCTCTACATCTAGGTGGAACACCTTGTATAGAAACTCCTCTAACGGATCCCCAGGATAGTATCTTACCGGGTCTCTAAGCTCTATCGACATGGTCTTATGAAAGTATTGCCTGATAGTCTTGACCAAAGCTCTGCCGCTGCCTTCATACCCATGTATAGTTGATGTAGCAGCGATCTTATCGATCTTATTATACCATCTCCTAACCCTAGCTATGCCCACAGAAGCGGCTTCGTCAATAAACAATGGCTTGGCGCCAACACTAGTAATCCTCCATGGCTCTCTATAAGATATTCTCGAGCCATTCAAGGACTCTATACTATAGACAAGCCCCTTCTTTTCCACAATATTCTTAAGCAAGCCGTAAAAAGTTTTATATGTTTTCATATAATTGCATAATGTTTTATTGTATATGGGGAAAGCTTATATGGTAGGGGACCAAAAGCTTACCCTGAGTACCGATGAGGGGGTAGGCACCCCTGATAAGGGTGCTTCCCGAGGGAGCATACAGCACTACAAAGCAACAATGAAGACAAAGAGGATGTGCCACCGCTCGGGTCGGTGGTGAACGCCTCCCCACAGGGGAGGAAAGGGGGATGAGCCGATGACCAAACATAAAGAGGCGAACCCTAGTTTCTCAAGAGCCTTAGTAACCATTTTGTATAGCGACTGTATAGACTCAATACTATGTGCTGTAACAACATAGTCGCCCTTCTTCGAAACCATGGTATAGGCTATAATCAATCCTAGTACAGAGCTCTTACCCCTACCACGGTCGCCATGGATAAAGTATAGCTTGTAAGGAGCATTTATGAATCTAGGATAATTCCTTAACGCATTATATTGGCCTATAGTCGGTGTCAATGCCAATAATTTATCAAGAACCCTGTCACCAGTATGCTCGAGGATAGGTTTTTGCGGAAGCCTAGGCTCCTCCCTATAGATACTATAATGTAGTACTCTATCATTATCGGCGATTAAGGCATTCTCTAGTCTCCTGCCAACACTAATGAAGTATTTCGTGAAAAGAGTATCAAGCACACTAGGTATTTGTATAGCATAGAGTCCTCCGCGAGAAACAAATTCTATAGAACAAGCAATGAGGTTTCCAGGCCAAAACCTAGCCCCCTCTAAATAAAATACTACATTATCATATTCACGCCCCATGAGCCTTCTAACACCACTATAGTTGACAACATGGCTACAGAAACTAGGCCTAAACAAATGATCAGTCACGATACATAACGTATTGTTTAATCCAGCTTCTTCGAGAATACTATTAAACTTGTCTACACTACCACGATAGATAAATAAGCCTCTCCAATCACTCTCTCTACACCAGTCAACAAGCTCCTCTAACAGCCTAGTAACCGCCAAGATATTATCCCATAACAGGTATTGACAATACATGATAATAAATATGAAATCCTAAGCTTGTACTTAAGCTAAGAAACACGTTATAATGGAGCTAAACTCTTTGAGAGAACAAGAGAATTGGATACCAGAGGTATATAATCACCCATATAATATTGTGTAAACTAGGATTAGTTTTTATTGAGGTGTTTCATTCATCCTAGGTGTTTAAAATGAGACCATATATTGTTAGGATTATTTCATTAGAGAGGAAAGTTGGTAAGACTAGCGTAGGCACTAGTATAGTCAGGTTTCTATCGCTGAGAGGCGTGAAAGCGGCTGTTGTAAAACATGCTCATAGAGGCATAGATCTATATAAGGATACCGGGAAATACCTTGGTTCAGGAGCAGATTCTGTAATAGCCTTGTCGGAAAACACTATAGCGTTATATGTAAACTATGGTTCCAGGTCCATAGAGGAGGCATTTAGGCTTCTTCCCCGAAATTATGGAGTAATTATTGCTGAGGGGTTTAAAGAAGAGGATATAGGTGATGCCATAGGGGTTGTACGTAGTAGTGAAGAGGCATTTAGGCTACTAGATGTTTCAAAAAACATTATTGCTTTCGTAAATACTGGGGGTAGGGAAACCAGGCTAGAGGATATAGGTATAAAAGTGTTTAATGCATATAATGAAGGCGATCTAAGGAAATTGGCTGAAATAGTGTATGGAAAAGCTGTCAACCATATTCTCAAGCAGTTGCCAGGGACAAACTGTGGTAAATGCGGTTATAGCTCATGCCTAGATTATGCTAGAGCATATCTCTGCGGCAAAACAGGCTCTTGCCCAGTAACCAGTAAGGTTGTAGTCGAGGTTAATGGGAAGAATATTGTATTGAACCCATTTGTGAAAAACGTTATTAGAAATACTATTATAGGCTTATTATCAGCCTTAAAGGATACTCCTAGAGATGTTAATGGCTATAGGAGTATAAAGATTATTATTGAAGAATAGTTTATGGGACTAGCCTAGTCCTGTCTCTAACAAATATTATTGCTTCGCGAATATTTTCTAGACCAAGCATACTCATCATAAGCCTCTCAGCACCGAGCCCGAAGCCGCCGTGAGAAGGCATGCCATACTTGAATGCTTCAAGATAGAAGCCAAAGTTCTCGGGATTAAGACCCTTATCCTTCATAGCTTCAATAAGTCTATCATACCTGTGTTCTCTTTGCCCCCCACTCGCTATCTCTAGACCCTTATAGTCTAGGTCGAATTTCCTAGTGTGATAACCATCTTCTTCTCTCATGTAGTAAAACCCTGTTGTGCTCCACGGGAATTTCGTTATAAAGTAGATCTCGTATCCCTTCTCCATCATGATCTCTCCTAGTTTTCTCTCAGCAGACTCAGTCAAGTCCTCGCCTTCAGGCACTTCAATACCCTCCTTCTGGAGAATGTCTACAGCCTCCCTGTAAGTGATCCTTTTAAACGGCGTTGACAAGGGCTTTAGATCTATACCTAGGACTTCGAGTTCTTCAGTATTATTCCTCCTAACATAGTCAACAATATATTTTATAAGATTCTCTAAAGTATTCATAACATCTTCTTCACTTTTAATAAAAGCTTGCTCTGCATCAATACCCCATGACTCGTTCAAGTGTCTACGTGTATTGAACTTTTCTGCACGGAAATAGGGTGTGATCTCGTAGACTCTCGGGATACTTGAAACAATCATTTGCTTATACAGCTGGGGACTCTGGCTCAAGTATGCCTTGTACTCAAAATACTGTACTGGAAAGAGTGTTGCGCCTCCCTCAGCTCCTGCAGCAACTATTTTAGGCGTGTGGATTTCCATAAAACCATTCTTCTCAAAGTATTCTCTAGCGGCTTTAAATATTGAAGCCCTGATCCTGAATAATGCTTTTTCTACAGGATTTCTAAGCAATAGGTACCTATACTTGATCCTAGTGTCTAGTAGTGTAGGCACTTTACCAACCGTGTCAACAGGTAGCGGTTCAATAGGCCTAGAATATATTTCAATAGACTTGGCAACATACTCTATACCACGCTTACTCTTTTGCTCAGGAGCAATTTCTCCCTCAAAACATAGAGCCGTACCTATATCAATACTCTTCGCCAGATTATAGAGCTCTGGCTCACGATCTTTTTTAAATACTATTACAGCAGGTTTTACATGCTCGCCAACACTCAACTCTATAATAGCCACTTTACCAACTATTTTACACCTAATAACCCATCCACAAACCCGAGTCATCCAACATAACCTCTTTAAAAGAATCCTCCGAGGAGAATAAAAATTATGATGACGTAACCGTAATACTTAGCCACTACACTACTATTATATAATACATTATAGACCTCATAGATATAATACTATTAATTAATATATACTAATCTAATTTTAAATATATTTTTAAAGTATATTAGGGTACTAAACATAATATATTTACGGCTATACACCCAGCACCGAGCCGGCCACCCCGGACCTCGGGCTAGTGATGTCCAAAGTATGATTAATGATTATTTTGGGCAAAAGCCTGGGGCAACCACCGGCCGGCGGTGGCCTCCTGGCGACGGGAGGTGGGTTCCCAGGGGTGGTAACCGGGGTCCTGGGAACCCCTGGGTGGGCCAGAATTCTCCTCTAAATTCTCTATGGTATTCTTGTTGTGATCCTTTTTCTTAACTCTTCTACTACGATTATCATATGGCTTAATAGATATGCTGTCAACAGGCTTTGTAATGGTAAAGGCTCTGCTCTAAGTATCCATGGCGCCAGATATATTGGGGTTATTGTTAACGCTAAGCCTGCTAGATAGCTTAAAACATGATACTTGTTTCTCGTAAAGCCTATCTTGATAAGCGATTTCTCTGGGCTACGCATGTTGAAGCTATGAGCTAACTCGCCTATAGATAGTGTCACGAACGCCATTGTTGCAGCATATAGTGATGTAATCGATTTCGCGAGCCATGTTATGAGAGTGAGCATTAACCCTATGTACCATAAGAATATTATGCCTGTTCTACCAAGCAATGGTTTTAGACTCCATGGAGGCTTCTTCATAACATCGGGCTCAGGTGGTTCAAGGCCTAGCGTTATAGCTGGTAGAGAGTCTGTAACAAGATTAATCCAGAGGATCATAGCGGGGGTCAGCAATAGTTCTCCGAGTAAAAGCATTCCACCCAAAACGATCATTATTTCAGCCATGTTAGCTGATAATAGGTATAATGTGGCTTTCCTAATGTTATTGTAACTAGTTCTCCCCTCCTCAATAGCGGCAACAATTGTCGCGAAATTATCATCTTCGAGTATTAAGTCGGATGCTTCGCGGGCAACATCAGTGCCCCTAAGACCCATAGCGACGCCCACATCAGCCATTTTTAGTGCAGGAGCATCATTAACTCCATCACCAGTCATAGCGACTACATGACCCTTCTTCTTCAATGCTTTAACAATCCTTAGCTTGTGTTCTGGGCTAACCCGTGCAAATATCGCTACTTTATCAATAATCTCGGCTAACTCATCATCACTCATTCTATCAAGCTCATAGCCTGTAATAACGAGCTTGTTTTCAAGAGGCAGGCCAATCATTTCCGCAATAGCTTTAGCTGTTAAGGCATGATCACCGGTAACCATTATGACATTTATGCCTGCTTCAATAGCCTTTTTAACAGCTTCAGGTACCTCGGGCCGCGGGGGATCGAGTAATCCCGTAAACCCTAAGAATACAAGATCTTTTTCTAGAGACTCGTCTACATCAGTAGGTATGTTGTCTAAGACTTTATAAGCATAAGCTAGTACACGTAGCCCCTTTGAAGCCATCTCTTCAGCTATAGCCATGTAGCGCTCTCTATCATTATCCATGAGCTCTCTAATGCTTTCACCATACTGTGCCTTAATAGACTTAGACAGGATCACTTCAGGAGCTCCTTTAGAGAACAATATATACTTCCCATCAAACTCTACTAGAACACTCATCATTTTCCTCTCGCTCGAGAAAGGTATTTCAGCGATCCTGTTAGCCTTATTTCTCACATTATCTGGGTCAAGTCCCGATTTATATCCGAGAACCAGTAATGCTGCTTCAAGCGGGTCTCCTATAGGCTTAGGGGGTTTGACTGAATAATCTATACTGCTATTATTACACAGTATTCCATTAAGTATGAGTAGCTCCAGCTCCTTAGAGGAATCGTATCTGAGCTCCTGCCCATCTTTAACCAGTGATCCCTCTCTTAAATACCCGCTTCCCGTTACCTTAACATATCCTAGTCTAGGAGTCCAGATCTCGACAACAGTCATTTCATTCCTTGTTAATGTGCCTGTCTTATCTGTTGCTATCACGGTTACTCTGCCCAGGGATTCTACGGCACCTAGTCTACGGACCAATGCATTACGTTTAGCCATCCTCAAAACGCCAAGTGCTAAGATTATTGTTAGTACTGCTGGTAGGCCCTCGGGCACGGCTGCAACAGCGAGAGCAATACTTGTCAATAACGCCTCAATAGGTGATGCAATATTCATGAGTATAGCGAGAGCTAAGGCGATTACTGCTATCACTACTATAACTCCGGTTAACTGTCTAGCAAGTCTATCCATCTCAATATGAAGCCTTGTCTTTTCCTCACCTGCTTCAGCAACCATTTTAGCGATTTTACCTAGCTCGGTGTTTAGACCTGTTGACACAACAACGGCTCTGCCACTACCTCTTACAATGTATGTTCCATTAAACACCATGTTAGCTCTATCAGCTACAGGTGTATTGGGGTCGAGGACGACATCATGTTTTTTCTCTACAGGCTGGCTTTCACCAGTCAACATAGATTCATCGACGTAGAGGTTATGTGCCTCTATAAGTCTTGCATCAGCAGGTACTTTATCGCCTTCATTTAACACGATAATATCTCCGGGGACAATGAGCCTTGTATCAAGTTCTACAAGTTTACCGTCACGTATCACTTTAGCTTTGGGAATGGTTAACTCCTTTAGTTTCTCAAGAGCTTTTTCAGCCCTATACTCCTGAATAACCCCGGCAACAATCATTATAGCCATGACTATCCATATGCTTATTGAATCACCTATTTCCCCCACTACGAATGCTATTATAGATGCAACAAGCAGCAGGATCATGAATAGATTAGCTATTTGGCCGACTAGTATCTGTATAAAGCCGCGCTTAGCCTTTGCTTCAATAACATTATATCCATAGCGCCTTATCCTTTCTCCTGCTTCATGAGAACTCAGCCCTTTATCGGGATCAGTATTCAGTATTCTTAATACCTCATCAATATTGAGTGCATGCCACTTAACTTCAGCAGCATGCTCTTCAGCCGCCAATACCATCAACCCTAGTCTACCTTAGGACGAGTTCAAGGTATTTATAATTAACCAAACCCGTTATAATATAACGTTATAGTATTATATAGAGAAGTTAGTAGGGAGTCCAGAAATCTTGGCTAAAAAGAAAAAGACTGTTAGGAAGATTAAGATAAAAACCCTAGACGAGTTCTTAACAGGGACTCCTAGCCAACAGACTAAGCAGAAGAAAAAAGAAGCAGTAAAGAAGGAAGAGAAAAAGACTGTTTCTGCTGCAGAAAAAGAAACGGCTCCAATAACTAGACTTCTAGAGTCTCTTGAAAAGAAGCAAAAACAAGAGACTGTCGGTAAAGAAGAGGTTTCTGAAAAGAAAGAGTCTTCTGCAACAATTATTGACGAGATACTAAAGATCCTTAGTGAACAAGAAGAAACCGGGTTTAGAGAAGAGAAGCGTCGAGAAAAAGCAGAAGCCGAGAAAAAGCCTGAAAAGCCTAAGGAAATTGAGAAAGAAAAAGATGTTAGAGAAAAAGTTGTTCAGACAAAAGAGGAAAAACCTCTCGTAGAACTTGGCATAATTACGGGAGAATTGATTAAGAAGCTATTAGCACTACCTGTAGGCCCTGAAAGAGGTATTGTATGTGATAACACAGGCAAGTGTAGTGATGGAAGAAACATATCCGATATATTTGTAGATAATTATGGAGTTAAAAGACAAAGAGGCTTCATAAGAACATCAAGGATACCCATAATAGTTGACTGGGTTGCTGAGAAAGCTAGAGCCGAGAAGATACTAACTAAAGCATACAAGGTAGAAACTTCCAGAGGAGCCATGGCGCTGATACCTGATGAATTCATATGCGATATGGTCAAAAGATACGGAGTTCTAATAGAAGGAGTCGACTGCAGTAACTATCAAGTAAACTTAAACGAAGCTAGGAGGAAGAAATAAAGAAAAATATTAATTTTCAAACAAGATATCTAATTTCTCAAACAATTATTTAGAGCCTAAAAACCCCTGATTACTATTTAAACTAAAGTTAATGAAGCGTGTTAATAGAATAGTAGTCTAGTCTATAGTCTAATGAGGTAGAACTAGTGTCTCGGCGGAATATAATAGGGATGTGGAATGGCTGTATCGGTGTAAATTCTCTGTGTTCTTCTCCTCCTTCTCCTCTTCTTTATGCCTCTTCTTTCTGGCGGCAGCTCCATGCCTGGGAGGCCGTAGCTTCCGTCTGGGAACTCAACCAGTATGCCACTATCGACGAGCCTATTGAGTGCTTTTCTAAGCCTATCCTCACCTGCTATTCCACTAAACTCTTCTCTTAACTCCTCCCATGTCATTGGCCTGCCTTTCTCCCTGATCGTCTCGATAATTACTTCTCCAAGCTCTTCATCTCTTGGAGCCACCATTACTATGACGTCGGAGTCTTCGTAGACAACTCTCTTAGGCTTTACCATGATAGAATCACCTCTTTTTACAATCCCAGTATTACTATGTAGTAGAATAATTTATAAACCCTTCTATCATCAGAAATTATTCCCACGGTTATAAGGATAACCCTATACTAATTATGGTAATAAAGCCCACTCCCACCATTAACACAGCTCGCCGTAGTGATATTAATATCCCTTGGAGACTCTAGTTAATATTTGGTGATGTATCATACCTCATCCTCTCTTAATGCCTAAAGGCTCGAAAGTACTATTGTTGGGTAATGAAGCTATTGCACGTGGAGCGATAGAAGCGGGTATCGGTTTTGCAGCATCATATCCTGGTACACCTAGTACTGAAATAGTTGAAGCATTATCGGAAGTTGCTAAAGAGATAGGACTTTACGTGGAATGGAGTACTAATGAAAAAGTCGCTTTTGAAGCAGCATATGCAGCCGCTCTAGCAGGGGTTAAGAGTATTGTAACAATGAAACATGTTGGAGTTAATGTTGCAGCCGATATATTAATGAGTAGCGGCTATGCTGGAACTAACTCGGGCTTCGTAGTAGTTTCAGCAGATGACCCAGGGCAGCATAGTAGCCAGAATGAACAAGACAATAGATGGTATGGTCTTCTAGCACACATCCCAGTAGTTGAGCCTTGGAGTCCGCGGAGCGCCTATAAGCTAGTTAAAGCAGCTTTCGAATTAAGTGAGAAGTATAAGCACCCAGTAATATTTCGTTCAACGACAAGAATTAGTCATACACGGCAGCCTATAACCTATGAATCTGATATGGTTAAGCCTAAAGTTAAGGGCGTATTTGATCGGAATATCGAAAGGTATGTATTGATCCCTGCTCATGGGAGGAAATTAAAGAGAATTATGATGGATAAATGGAATAGGATTTCTGAAGAAGAAGATAGAGAGCCGTTCATTGAGGTATTAAATCCTGGGTGTAAGAGAGCAATCATTGCATCAGGCATAGCATTTGCTCACGTAATGGAGGCTTTAGATTATCTTGGCAAAAAAGAAGACTTCACGGTACTAAGGGTATCGCTACCTGTACCTTTACCAAAGAAGCCTGTAATAAACTTGGGTAAAGATGTGAAAGAGATACTTGTTGTCGAGGAACTTGATCCTATTGTTGAAATGCAGGTTAAAAAGATATTTCACGAGAATGGTATTGACACGTTGGTTTATGGTAAAGAATTTGTGCCGATAAATGGCGAGCTAGACTTAGAGACAGTCTACAAGGCTATAAAAGCGTTTCTAGGAGAAAACCCTGACGAAACACCATGGAATCCCGTATCTCCACTAGAATTAGAGCCTCCAATACCGCCAAGACCACCTGTTCTTTGCCCGGGATGCCCGCATAGAAGCACATTCTATATAATCAAAGTCTCTGCCAATAAAGCAGGGCTAAGAAACCCTATATTTACCGGGGATATAGGGTGCTATACTCTTGGATTCCAGAAACCATTCCGTACTCAAGAAACTAGTTTTGAAATGGGGGGCAGTATAGGGGTCGCGCATGGGCTGAGTAAAACCGTTGAAGAACCAGTAATAGCTGTAATAGGGGATTCAACATTTTATCACGCTGGAATACCTGGGTCAATAAACGCTATCTACAATAAAGGACACTTCATAATCCTTGTGCTAGACAACTATTATACAGCAATGACAGGGCATCAGCCTCATCCAGGTACAGGCGTGACAGCTGTTGGCGAGCCTACAAAGAGGATACCTATAGAGGATATATTGAAAGCTATAGGATTTGACACCTATGTAATCAATCCAATGAATGTTAAAGAGTCTATAGAGAAAGTTGTTAAAGCATTTAAAGAGTTTAAAGAGGGAAGATACGTCGCTATTGTTTCTAGGATGAAGTGTGCTCTACAAGCAGTTAGAAAAGCTAGGAAAATGGGTGTAAAATTACCAGTATACGGTATTAATCCAGATAAGTGTACAGGCTGTCTATCCTGTATAAATCTACTAGCATGCCCAGCTATAGTAGTGCCTGAAGGAGAAAAGAAGCCGAGAATACTAGGAGAGCTATGTGCTGGATGCGGGTTATGTGCAAGCGTTTGCCCATTTAATGCTATTGAGGTTGTTAGAAAAGGTGATCCTGAATGGATAAAAGCCTGGATGTAATAATGGGTGATAACCATGCCTAGGTTTAACATACTCTTAGCAGGTGTTGGCGGCCAAGGCTTGTTAACTCTCGGCGCGCTAATAGGCAATGCAGCTATAGAGAAAGGTATGGATGTGACCATAGCCGAGACGCATGGGTTGAGCCAGAGAGGCGGAAGCTTAGTCGTACATGTACGCTTGGGAGAAGGCGCGTCACCATTGATTCCTAAAGGAGGCGCTGACGTGATAATAGGGTTAGAAGCATTGGAGACTGGAAGATACATGGTGTTCGCCAATAGAGACACTAGAGTATTCATGAATGAATTCTTATGGCCTCCGCCACTAGCCAAAGCTCCTAGGTTAAATGATCTTATCAAAGAGATTAGTAAAAGAGCCAAACTATACACCATTAATGCTAACGAGCTTGCATTACAGGAAACAGGCCTCGTAGTCACTGCAAACACCATTATGCTGGGTTTCGCTATAGCTGTTGACGAGAAACTAAGTGAACTTATAGACATAAAGACTGTTGACAAGGTTATAGAGAAAACATTCCGGGGTAAAGCTAAGGAATTAAACAAGAAGGCTTTATGGAGAGGATATAGAGAGGGTCAAGCTAGGGTAAGATAGGCATTAATACCCTTATTTTTTAAATAATTTTTATGGCGGCTCTCCTTGGCCCGTGAAGAAATAATAAATAAGCTTATTGATGAGGCAATAAAGATCTTAAATAATAGTTATGCGCCTTACAGCAATATTCATGTTGCTGCAATAGTATATACCGATAAAGGAAACATCTACAAAGGAGTTAACGTCGAAAATTCCAGCTATGGGTTAACAATATGTGCTGAAAGATCAGCTATCTCGGCCATGGTCACTGCTGGTGAGAGGACACCACAGATAATAGTCATTGTAACAGACTATTCTGAACCCATACCACCTTGCGGAGCATGTAGACAAGTAATTGCAGAATTCAATCCTAAAGCCATGATAGTGATGTATAGTATTAAATCACGTAAAAAGATAGTAACTAGTCTTGATAAACTGTTTCCACAGCCATTTAAGCTATCATTATAGGGAAACATCTTAAAACGTGGAAAGAGGAGAATAGGAAAAGGGATGAAGAGGAACCCGGGACAGGATCCCTGATAAAATGAAGGGATATGACTTTCTCTAATATGATAGCGGGCGCTGACCCAGCTTCAAATCCCAGTTTAAACATGGGTTTTTGCACATAATTTAGCCTCGTAGTGGTTCAAGAAGTCCTGATAATCCGAATTTAGTTCATTTAGTATTATTTCTTTAGAAGCCCTAATCCCAATGAGCTCTATTACATCCTCAGGCTTTAGCCCTTTTTTCGATAAAATCTTTGCTTCCCGCGCATTAAGTTCATCCAACATCACTCTATACTTCGCCTCAATAAACTCTATGAGCTCACGAACTCTTATAATATCAACTATAGCTACCACCCATTTACTAAGTCCACCATGTTAACTCTTAAATGGTATGAGGCAGTAATACCGGGATACTATCGTTTTTTACATTACAATATTACCTAGGTATCAAAGACTTATCCAGTATTTAAATCACATCTTATTCAACCATGTAGTAGGAAAACAGTATTGTTGCTTGGTGAACTGTCATTGAAGAAGCCGGTATGGATTACGTTAATCTATGGTGATGTTGAAGAAACAAAGGTCTTTAAGGACTTATTTAATGCTCTAAATGATTTGAGAAAATTAGGGCTGGAGCCCGTCATAGTACAAGTATTTGTACCTGGTTCGAAACTACGGATAAATGTTAATGGAGTCGAATTATCTATAGATGAAAAGCTTGCAGAGAATATTGTATCAGTAGCGTTAGACACTACAATAAGCGAAGATGTTATCGAAAACTACGGGTTTCTTAAATATGTTGCAGCAAGTACTGAAAAAGAATAAACCAGTATGACTATATAATATTGAATAACCACTGTTCTCAACATAAGAATAGGTGTTTTGTATTGTCTAAAAAGAGACAATACTTTACACTAGCAATCATGGCAATCATATTAGCTATAATTCATCTCCATAACAACGTGGTATGTACTGACATAGCCTTATCCTTTAGAGCAAGAACGTATGCTAAGGAGATCCCTCTTAATATAACTAAGAACTATGTACTCTTGTACACCAAGGTTATTATAGAAGAAATGCGTGATTACAGCTATGTATTAATGATATTTATGGGCGAAGGAGTATATGTGTATGGATACGCATTTATAAAAGATCCAACGTACGGTGATCCAATAGTTTACGGAATTAATGGTACTCAAAATGACTGGTTCCTAATGGGTAATCTGGTATTGAATAAAACCTATCATGTAATTTTATTGATTGATAAAGAGGATAACACAGTACACTATAGAATCAACGAAACAACTGCAATTAAACGATGCCAAAAAATCCATAATATAAGCAGATACATGGTAATAGCGGATAGTATAGATGAAGAAATCCCGTTACCACGAATAAGTATTAAAAGAATAATTATCTCTCAAACAGACTCCATACCTTCCGACCTCATGAGTAAGGATCTATATACGATACTTGACTACATAATCAATAACACAGAAATATTGTATGACTATAACTATGAATACCTACAAGTAGGAAAAAATACCACATCAACTACGATGGCGACGACAATGCAGACAACCACTCTCCTTAACGAAACAGATACCCATACAGAACAATACTCTAAAACATACAAAACAGACTTTACAATATTTCTCGCACTAATAATAGCATCAATAGTCTTAGCTGTAATGTTAGTATATTATAGAAAACGGTCCCACGGTCCGTGAACATTTCATCCCTTTATGGTCATTTAGAGAGGCCTCGGTCATCCCTTAACTTTCTTTAATATCAGCCTTAAATAACCTTTTTCACCTACATTAAAGCATATTATTTCAGAAATCTTGTCTTGCGAAGTAATCTCTACTTCGCCTTGTTCTTTTAGAATCCGTGCTATCTCAGGCATTTTCCTCTCAATATAATCAATATCTTCTTCGCGGACAAGCTTACATATAGATAAATGGCCTATATGGTGTCTTGGAATCACTTGTTCCGCGAGACCTATCTTGCAAAAATATATTAGTACTTTTTTAGAAGCCAGCTTTCTTCACCTTACGCTTAACCTTCTTTTCTACGAGTCCTTTAAATAAGCCTATGGCGTAAATGATTGATTCAGGTCTTACGGGGCATCCTGGAACATAGTACACTCCATCAACTTCAATGTTGTGTTCCTTCAAGATCTTTAACAGCTCTGGTACCCCTCCTATAGTAGAATAAGTATCATACCATATTCCTCCGCCACAAGCACAAGAACCTAATGCGATTATAATCCTAGGTCTTGGTGCAGACTCTATAGCCTTAACAACCTTAGGCAGAGACTCATATGTAATGGGGCCTGTAAGCAGTATCGCGTCAGCGTGCCGTGGGCTTACGACGAGTTTTACACCAAATCTCTCGGCATCAAAATACGGGGTTAGAACATCAAGAACCTCTATGTCACAGGCATTGCAGCTACCAGTGTTTAGGTGGAAAACCCATATACTCTTCTTTAAGTATTCAAGACTCATTCTATGCCACCGCTAAATCTTTTTTCTATTGATGAGAGAAAGTGTTTCTTTCTACAATCGGGATCGAGGTCTATGTAGTTCTCGCTAACACTAACTTTACTTATTATGTAATCCTTCGCCTTCACCGTCATTATAGGCTTAGAGCATTCTCTACACTTTATAACATCATGTACTACGGATTCATATAGATCATTTAAGTCTGGTGTCGCTAATTCGAATTCTCTTGTACCTTTAATCGCGTTTGTTGGACAGACATCTATACATCTCCAACAATATATGCATCTACCGATAAAGTATTGTAATATAAACGTGTTCTCTCCTTTGATCAACTTTAGCGCGTTTGGTGGACAGGCGTTAGCACAGGCTCCACAACCTATACATTCTTTCTCATCGATCTCTATTTTACCTCTAAACTCGTCGGTAACTAATGGTTTTTCGAAAGGATATTTTCTTGTAACCCTACCAGCCTTCTTTGCTATTATTAATATTTTGAATAATCCTAGTTTTTTACCTAAAGACTTCTCGGACATGAAGAACCACCTCTTGGGTGTGTAAGTTTAAGCCAATATTTTTCACCATTATCCCTTATGACGAGGATCCTGTCGGTACAAGAGAAGCATGGATCTATACTGGCGATGGTTATGGGTGCGTCGGCTAATTGAACACCATTAAGCATTATCTTTAGTGCTGGAATATTCTGGTATGATGGAGCTCTTACTTTCCACCTATAGGGCTTTCCTCTCCCCGTTATAACAAAGTGTACATTCTCACCTCTAGGCGCCTCGGTTAGCGAGACGGCCATACGTTCTTCTGGTATCGTTATATCCTCAGCTATTATCGGGCCTTTGGGTATTTGGTCTAGTAGCTGGCGCAGTATCTTAATACTTTCAAAAACCTCATCAACTCTCACCAAAAGCCTAGCCATATTATCTCCCTCATCGTATACAGGTACGTTGAAATCCACGTACTTGTATGCAGCATATGGTAAGTCTCTACGCACGTCTCTATCTAGCCCAGATGCTCTTGCAACAGGACCTACTACAGATAGTTTACGGGCATCTTCTTTAGGCAAAATACCTGTTTCTTTTAGCCTCTTCTTTATCTGTGGTATTGATAATAGAGTGTCAGCTAGCGTCTTAAATTCTCTCTCAACAATATCAAGGAATTCTAGGGCCTTCTTTTTCTTGCTTTCATCAATGTCTCTTCTCACACCACCTATGAGGTTTATTCCATAAGTCTTTCTGCTTCCAGTTAACAACTCGGCCAGAACCATTACTGGCTCACGTATTCTCCATGTATGCATAAAGCCAGTATCATAGCCTAATAAATGGGCGGCAACACCTACCCATAATAAGTGGCTATGGATTCTTTCTACTTCAAGCACTATACTCCTTATAAATAATGCTCTTTCAGGCACATCTATTCTTGCAGCTTTCTCGACTGCTTGACAATAACAAGTACTGTGTACGAAGCCGCAAATACCACATATCCTTTCAGCTAGGAAGTTTATTTGTTGATAAGTCATCCTAGTTTCTCCAAGCTTCTCAATACCCCTATGGACGTGGAATCCCCGGTATTTTACATCGACAACCTTTTCTCCTTCAATATATAGCTCAAAGTATTCGGGCTCATGGAGTGCTGGGTGATAAGGCCCTATCGGTATAGCAGCTATGTTTGTTGGCTTACTAATCTGCTCGCCTGAAGTACTAGGCTTTGGCCTAATATTGTATGGTACTTCTTTTCTTAAAGGATATAATCCTTTAGGCCAGTTTGGCGGTAGAACAAGCCTATATTGTCTTCTGCCAGTAAACTCGAAACCCAATAGATCATGTGCCTCCATTTCACACCAATCAGCTGCAGGAACTATGTCGACTATTGTAGGGAATTTAGGATCATCTGAAGAAGCATAGGTTTTCACAACAATATTAAGACCGTGTTTATCGTCGCCAAATATGTGGTATAGAGCAAAAAATCCGTTAATAGGTCTCTCATCACACCCGCCACACGTTCTAAAATAGCAGTCAAGCTCGTTGTGAATATACTCTACTAGGCTACGTAATTTATCACTCTCTACAGAGACAAAAATGGTGTCATGTGAAACCGAGATATCGGATGCGCCTCGAGCTTTCAGCTCAGTAATTACTTTTTCTATGTAATCATTATTCATAGTATCAACCCTATAAGCCAAGTATGAATAATATTAATGCTACAGCGAATAGAGAAGTATAAAGTTTGAGAAGAGATGAAGGTGCTATATCGACTCTACTTCTACCTAGTAGTGGAGCAATAGTAGCATATAATAGCCATAATATACACGAGAACATGATTACCAGGACAACACGGATATAGGGGTCTAGAGGAAAGAGTGAAAGAACTAAGTATGAGGGTACTATTTTAACCAAAAATCTCTTGACAAGGCTAGTGTAATGGTATATTCCAAGAAATGGGCCTGAGAACTCTATAAGTATGCCTGAAGCTAGCTCAGGCTCTGCCTCTGCAAGGTCAAATGGGATCCGTCCACTTGAAACATAACTGGATATTAGCAGTACGATTACTAGTACGGTGTAGTAAAACGACCATGTGTATATTCCTCTCGTAAAGTATAAAATCAAGCTGAATGCTGTAATGAAAGCTATTTCATTTATAAGCATTATCATTATCTCACGTGATAACCCGATGGCTGCAAAGGGGTTACTAGTCACGAAAGGTATTGTTAAGTACAATGCTTGGATCATCATAAATAACGCTACTGATGCTATTACATAGTGGAGACTATTACAATATATTCCATAGAGAAAGAGGATAAGAGTGGTTATAGACAGTACAGCATACATGAGGATAAGTGTCATTATATGCAATGAGTTTCTAGGCGCGAGAATACTCTTACCAAATAATTTCAGTAAATCATACCATGTTTGCAATATAGGCGGGCCTATCCTGCTATGGATAATTGCTTTAATTTTTCTTTCAACACCATCAAGTAATGGTGGCAAGAATATAGAGGCTGCTATTACAACAGGAACTACCGCTATATCAATAATACTTGGGATCATTTCTCATCAACCACCCAGTAGTGTTAATATGGCTAGTATTAGAAAGGAAATAGTAAACAATAACCCGATCCAAAGCGAAGCAAGTACTGTTGATTTATATAAAGACTTCTGTATCCTATCAAAATACTTAGAGACTTTCATAAAGGATCTTATAATACTACTCTCAGCTCTCATGCTCATACACACCAGTTTTACCATGATATATTCCAGTATCTTCTGCACTTTACTAATAAAGAATACAAGATCGCTCTTAATATTGCCTAGAAAGCTTTCTAGCCTCCGTATCACTGTCGCCGCTACTGAACTCATGTCTCAACTCCTCCCAACCATATACTAGTTTCATAAACAGGTAATTTATTGTATATTATCCGCGAGACGAACAAAGTAGCTAAGAAAACTAGATAGACAAGTAGTATCGTTGGATATAGTATCCCCATAGGCATTAAGACCATTAATATGACCGGCAATATTACCGAAGTATAAGCCAAGAATAACTCACTATAATACTGTAACCTACTAACATTTACGACAGGTTTTATCGGCGTTTCTACATATGATCCCACGTATGCTCCAAGATACTTTATGGAATATATTATTGAGAAAACTGAAGCAATAATTATTCCTATTAAGAATAGGAACGCAAACAAATATCCTTCTGCAACCATTACCAATGCCATATAGATCACTATAAGTTTCGCTAAAAAGCCTAGTGATGGAGGCAACCCTATAAGCGATAAAACCCCATATATTACCTCTTCATAGATCTTATGTGCTATTTTAGATAAGTATCCTAATCTATATAGGTCTCTAATGTTAACCAATATCTCTATTGTAGCTATATTGGTAAATACATGAGCTTTAACTACACCATGGTAAAGTACATATATGTAAAGTACCATCTTAACCATATCGTTAAACGGTACTAGCCCAAGCAACATAGCCATTACTCCATAGTGGCTCATTGAGCTATATGCAATCATCTTCTTAATATCTGTCTGAGCTACCGCCATAATCGATGCATAAACTACTGTTATGAACCCTAGGATCAGAAGTAGTGCTGTATAGACGGGTCTACTAAGCAATACTGTATCATATAGTCTCAATATACCGTAGACAGCCATTTTTGACATTAATCCACTGAAAATAGCGCTTACTGGTGAAGGAGCTTCAGTATATGTGTCTACAAGCCAGAAGTGTAAGGGGATTTGAGCTAGCTTAGCCATAAATCCTATGAGCAACAGTATTGTTATTACAGGATCAGCTCTAATGTTTGCTGAAGAAAGCCAAATAAAGTCTTGTATTAATGCTCTCTCTAAACCTAATCGTATGGAAGACACGGCTATCCATGTAAATAATGATAAGTCGCCGACAGTAGCACATACAATTAAGTACTTCATCCCTATATTCCAATTCTCTATACCTTTTTCAAGAAGTATCATGAGAAATGCTATGAACTCTACACTAATCCATAATATCGTTAATTCGAGAAGATTTCGCGCCATAAATAGCATTACTAATAGTGTTAAGCTAGCGTCCATGATTATTTGTATTGAGCTTGTTTTACCAAACAATATTCTTAAATAACCTTCACTATACAGGCTTATTGCTATGCAGACAATAGTACTCAGAAACAGAAATACTAGCTGCATTGTATCAATTACTAACAATTCTTTACCAATAACCCTGCCAAAACCTATTACAATCCAGGGGGTCATGTAGGCTAGTAATCTCAATGACCTACTAAGTCTCCTCATTGTATCAGATAAAGAGCCCCCTAGAGCGGAGAATGAGAACATTATGAACCAAGTGATGTATCTAATAAACCTATAATCGATCATGCTGAAACCCTCTTACCAATAGTAATGAGCATATAGATCAGGATTATTATGGGCGGTATTGAGATTAATACAAGTGCTGTAGTAAATTCTATACCTACACCTGATGCAATTATGTAAAGACTTAAGACTGAAATGATGTTGAGAGAAGCCAATATGGCTTCGGGATAGAATATAGCCCTATCATTTATTTTCTTTACATTATTCGGGGGGACGCCAAAGTATATTCTTGAGTATCTTAGCCCTATTAGAATAGATAAAACTATAATTAAGACTACGCCAATGAGTGCTAGAATCCTTGCTAAAGCACCTAGGTTGCTAGTTAACACAGCTAAAACAGCATATAATTTTGATATAAACCCCATAGTCGGGGGCAAGCCTATCAAGGAGAGTAATGCTATAAGACTGGCTGTACCTGATGTAGAGTATAGTCTAATATAGCCTCTAATAGAATCAATGTCTCTAGTACCATAGGTAAGCTCTATTATTCCTGCGTTTAGGAATAGTGTTGATTTATACAAGGAATGGGCCATAATTGATGTTATTAACGCTATATAGAGAATATTGCTAGGATCCATAATATACAGGCTTAAAAACATTAATGAAAACCCCATTCCAGCTATAGTACTATAAGCAAGCAATCTCTTACAATCTCGCTGTAAATATGACTGTAAGCCGCCGTAGGCTATCGATATTATACATAATATTATAATAATAGGTAACACAATGTTCATGTCGGCTGAAATTATACTGAGAATTCTCATGAGTCCATAAATACCCATTGAAGTCATTATTCCGCTAAGCAGGGCTGATGCTGGAGATGGTGCTACACTATGTGCTTCAGGTAACCAGAAATGCATTGGTACTATAGCGGCTTTGGTTATAAAACCTATTAGTAATAAAGGCATCATTATCACTGGTATTGGTACCTTATGCTCGCTTAATACCCAGAAAGGCTTTGTTAAGGCGTCCACAATACCATGCAGCTTGGCTAAGACACCAATCAATATAAACGTACTTACATAGATCAATGTAAATACCGATAGTTCAAACGTTAGCGTCGAAACAAGCAAGAATCTACGCGATGCTGTATGGTATCTTTCTTCATGTTCTTCTCCCATGCTTATAAGTGAGAATCCTAATAGCTCAGCCACGGTCCAGGCAGTTGCAAAAAGTAGTACATTAGGCGATACAAACGCGTAAGTCATAGCTAGGGCGAAGACATCTATCAGCAGATTCAATTTATCGCCATAACCTTTTCTTATCGAATATCCTATAGTGTATATGGAGACGGGGGCAGATACTGATAAAGCAAGTAGCCCGAAAAACAGCGAGATATGATCGATTAGTTTATTGAAGAATAAATAAACAATGTTTATGAAGTTGACTGAATAGATTATTGTCTTAGCTATGATTTTTCTTGAATAAAAACTAGTCTTTACTTCATAGATTACGGAAATTATGGTTAATAAAATAGCTAGAGAAGGAACTAAAAAATAAGTTCCATTGACCATTGCTATCTATTCACCGATGAGACTTTTCTTGTGCTAGTGTCTCAAAACGTGATTGTGCAAATGTTTCTGCGACTCTCATCTTGATTCTATCAAACACTACTCTAGGCTTTCCTACAATTATCGCTCTAGCAGGACACAAGGCAGCACAACCCGGGAGAAGTCCTTGAGACCTTAGCTCGCTACATAGGTCACACTTTATTGCTACACGTGCTTTTGCATCTAACTCTGGGATACCGAATGGACATGCATAAAGACAGGCCATACAGCCAATACATCTTGCTTCATTAACATACACTGCTCCATCAGGATCTTTACTCATTGCCCCCGTAGGACATACTTCAATACATGGTGCTTTACGGCAATGCATACAAGATACAGGTATTTCAAGCCCTATACTAGTCCTGTATACTTTTATGAAAGGAGTCTCATTAATGAACTCACATACAGCTTCACATGTCCCGCATCCTATACATCTAGATAAATCAATAACTCTCAAGTAGCTTTCCTTATCAGGGTCTAAAAGTTGGTTCTTGGCCATTTCTTCCACCCAAGAGAATTATTTATGTAGATATCACGAGCTCTCCCGCTTTTGCTCGGAGAATTCTATCCATAAAACGTGCAGCTTTTAGACCTGATCCTATTGCAGGACCTATCTTTGATGGACCATGAACCACATCGCCTGCAGCAAATACTTTAGGATTACCTGTTCTATAGTATCCATCAACTGCTATGTTCCCGTGTTTCTCGATCTTTATGTTGAACTTCGTCATTACTTCTTGATCACTAAATGGCGGCGTAGGTGTTTCACCTGTAGCAAACACTACTATGTCGGCGTCTAATGTAAACTCTGAGCCGGGCACGGGAATAGGCTTTGGCCTACCGCTTTCGTCAGGCGGGCCTAGCCTCATTTTCTGGAATTTTACAGACTTTACAATGTTATTTTCAGCGATTATTTCAACGGGGCTCGCAAGCTCTATTACATTAACTCCCATTCTTCTTATTCTCTCAATCTCATAGATACCTGCTGGAGCTTCTCGTATAGTTCTACGGTAAACCAAGTATACTTCTTCATACCCGTCAGCTAGCGCTTGTTCAGCGGCATCAACAGCACTATATCCTCCGCCAACAACAATAACTCTCTTCCCATGATAAGGTATTTTATCAATATAGCCTAGTTCCTTAAGCCTATGCTTGTAAAGGAATTCTAGAGCCGAAACTACTCCCTCGGCATCTTTTCCGGGAATCCTCGGTATTCTTGATCTCCATGTTCCTGTGGTTATTAATATGGCGTCATAATTTCCTAAAATTTCTTCAAAACTTATAGTCTTTTCAATAAACTCGTCCCCTTCATCATGTCTTTTTTCTCCATAATATACCTTGGTTTTTAGGAAAAATTTTACACTAAATTCTTTCTCTAATTCTTTTGCTCCCTCTAATACGACTTCTCTAGGTATTCTCCACGGTGGTATCGCAAATATCATTAAGCCTCCTGGAAGAGGAAGTTTATCGTAAACATCTATATCATAGCCTTTACAAGCTAAATAACCTGTAGCCGCAAGACCTGCTGGCCCAGCACCTATTATAGCAACTTTTTTCCCCACAGTTGGAGGCTTTTCTTTACATAAGAATACGAACCTCATGTAATCTTGATACACTAGTTATCACCATACTGTATAATAGCAAATGTAAAGTAGTACCATCCTTTATTACGGTATAGGCTTTTAGGTAAATAAATTCAGCGGTTAGGCATGATTTCGCGTAAATAAATCCCATCTGAATAAAATAGTTGAATTTATAAGAAAACACTAATATAGCACAATTAACCGGTACTAGTGCTTTTTCTTGTATCTAACAAAACCACTAGATAATACTTTTATGCAATAGGTTTCCCAAATCTGTTCTCGGCGGGTTTTTCAGAGACTTTAGTTGTTTTCTCAAGGATTTTACTGAGCACATATAAAGCCTTCTTCCTAGATAAAACCCTGTTATTGTTGCCACAATATGGGCTAAAGATGCATCGTGGGCAACCATCTTCGCATTCACATTTACTTAATATATCGTATGCTATAAGCTCGGCTTTTTCAAATCTCTCATACAATAATTTAGCTAAACCACTTCCTCCATGAGCTGCATCATATATTACTATGTCTCCGCTAGGATAGCTTATTCCACCTAATTCGCCAAGACTAGAACCACATACGGGTCTAGCTGCCGATATTAGTACGTGTTCGAGAGCATGAAACGCCTCAGCATTATCCATGATATCCCACTCATCATTATACGGGTATTTAAGAAGTAGTGCACGGGTATTGTAGGTGTAGATAACTGGTTTATCAAGAAACTCTATAGTTGATGGTTTTTCGCCGCCATAGATATTATATACTGCATATCCTTCTACAACTATAGAGACAGTTACTTTAGCGTAGGATAATGGTATTCCTGAATTGCTAACTCTTTCACTAATGATTTCATAATCTATAAGATCTGTTGTATATAATGGCCTTGTATAGTAGGGTATGTCTTCAGGCAATTTCTGTACATATGCATGCTTTTTCTCAAGATCAAGGTCTATGGATAAGTATGCTCTCCCTCCATGAAGATATATTGCATGAGGATGCAGATCCAATACTGCCATGGGGAGTTCCCGTGTACCCAAGGCCTTATTTGTTTCCACATCAACTATTGTTACATGAGGCCCGGCGCCACGTATACTCATGTACTTAAATAGTTCTTGTCTAGCTCTTTTCCAAACAGGAAGATACCCTATAGGGGTCTTGATCGCAAGACCCTCTTTAACGAGTTTATCTAGAACATTAACCCATAGTCTTGGCAACATCTTCTTATTAACCATGCCTTGCTGCATTAATAGAGCTATTGCATGGATACGTAATACCTCCTCGTTTTCCGGCTCAATATAAACTGGGGGTATTTCTTGTTCATAGTACCTCCTAGGGTTTCTCTCATAATACGCATCTATAGGATCATCACCTAAGATCATGAATATGTAGCCTACTCTACCTCTTCTACCCGCTCTGCCAGCTCTCTGAATGTACTTTGAGAACGATGGTGGTGGCGTGGCTAGTACTACAGCATCTAACGTACCTATGTCTATCCCAAGCTCTAATGTTGGCGTAGAGACTACTCCCGCTATTTCCCCACGTTGAAGCTTTAATTCAACAGCTCTTCTCTCTTCAGGCAATAATCCTGCTCTATGAACTAGGAATTCTTGATTAAAACCCTTTTTAGCTATACGAGCTATTACTTCAGCCATTTGCTGAGAATCGGTGAATACTAGTACTCTTAACCCGAGTTCAGCCAACATACTTGCTATACCAGCTGCTACAGTCCATCTACTCAATTTACCTACAGAAACCATGACATGATAGGCGATACCACGTCTCCATGTAGGCCCTTTAATAACCCTGACTTTAGTACCAAATAATATCTCACCATGCTTTTCCGGATTACCTATTGTTGCACTAGATCCAATAAATACTGGCTTATCTCTTCTAAAAATCTTCAATCTTTCAATAACAGCTTTTACGTGAGACCCGAAAGCACCCTCGTAAACATGCATTTCATCTAGAACTAGGTATTTCACTTCTCTAACAAGCTTTCTAACATAAGGACTAAGAACTAATCCTACATGAATCATGTCGGGATTAGAAATCAGTATATGAGGAGGATTCTCAGCTATTCTTTTTCTATCTCTATACGGTGTATCACCATCATACACGGTAGCATATATAGGGCCGTATCCTAGAGAATAATTTATTCTCATTAACTGATCTCTAGCTAGTGCTTTCGTGGGGTATAATAATAGTGCTAGAGGCTTGTTCTTAGGATTTTCTAACGCCTTGACAAGTAGTGGTATTAGGAATGCCTCGGTTTTCCCTGTGCCCGTGCCCGAGACTATAACAGTGTCTTCATTGTTTAATATGGCTTTTATAGCATCCCACTGGAATTTATATAATCTATTGATTCCCCTCGATTTAAGAAACTTAACAACTAGCTCGGGAAGACCAGTGTCTTCGATGTGCGGGCCATATTCAGGCTCGCCTGTTTCCTCTTTGTGAACATATATAATGTTGATTAAGTCTCTCCAACGCTTTCTCATATATTCACTTAGCTCGATCAAAATCCTATCTCTTATGGTCATTTAGAAGCCCTTTTTCGCGAATCTTTCCGCTCTTTCTTCTTTTTTCCAAAGTTTTTTCCACAACTTATAATGCTCTTCACATAAGCTGACATAGCCTGGCCTACGTGGTGGGTGAGCACCATATACTTCTAATTTAAACCCTTTATCTTCAAGTACTTTGGCATGAATATAACTGATTTCGTGAACGCCTTCTCTATCACAGCCTACTACGCTACATTGCCTCTTAGCCACTTTATTTCACCATGATAATATAACCTGCTCTGTATATTAAATAGCTACATTAGCATTATGGTTTAAAGAATTAGTCCTTATACCTAAGTCTAAGTACGGTGATAGGATCGAAAACTAGTTCTCTCCCTTCACTAGCTATGACTATCGAGCCGTCATCTCTTAAATCTTCTGCAATACCCTCGATCACACCGCTATGTGTCTCAACTATAACTTTTCTTCCAAGGGTGTCTAAGTATTCTTTGTAAGTTTTTATTAACTTCTCCTTCTCGTCAACAATTTTCCCCATCCGCGAAAAACGCCCGATTAATGATGCTAGTAACTGGTTACGTGGTTTAAGACCCACAAGATCCTTTAAAGCAATAGCTCCTTCGACACCAGGATTGTTGTTAACATTGATCCCTATACCTATATAGGCTATAAAGCTATTTGGAAACGCTTCAGCTTCAACAAGTATCCCAGCTATTTTTGACCCATTGACAACGATATCGTTAGGCCATTTTATCTTTGCATTTATCTTATAGAGAGAATTTAAAGTCTTTGCTACGATAACTGAAGCAGCAATCGGTAATAGTGGGGCCCACTCGCTTGGAACCTGTAATGATATGGTAGCCCAAATACCACCTAAATTAGCTTTCCATGATCTACCATGTCTTCCTTTAGCTTCAATAAGATATTCAGCTATAACTATGCTCCATGGGCCATGCCCTCTAGCCGCATCTTGTGTGCTCCCTAATACGGGGTAGTGATAGAGTCTCCATCCCCAAGGCTTAAGAGTGCTTGGTATATCTGCAGGATTCCATACAATACTAGACTCGTCATATGTCATGAGATAATTCTTGGAGAGCTCTCTTAACAATTTGTTTAGTCTTTCAGAAGATATGCCTGTCTCTCTAATTAACTCCTTTATGTGCCATTCATTACGTTCCATAAGTCTAGAGAGAATCAACAGCTTCATTAGCAGCTTTTCTCCCAGTACCATTGCTCACCACCTTTAAAACAACAAATCTAAGACAATGGCCTCATTAACTATATTATAGTCTCAGAATATATAGGATAATCTCTGTACAACGTTTTTGTACAACGTAGGTTATAACCTTAGAATATTATGACCTAAAGGATGTACGAATTGATCTTATATACGATAGTATCTTAGGGATACCTAAAACATATGGTAGGTTGGGATAATAGGTTCTAAGAAACTCGTAAACATTAATTACTCTATCAGGATCATCCGGTTTAATATCGGGGTCAAACTCTACGATCCCTTTTCGCCATAGCTCGCTCAATAACTTTAGTATTAGGTTTCTTTTCTCCTCCATCTCCATGGCAGCTTTGACTTCATTGGGCATGTATATGGTGAGACCATATGGCTTATATTTTAAGAGATAATTTATCTTATCTTTATCTTTTTCTATCACCGGGCATTTTAACGATAATCCATATTCCACGTATGATGTCAATACTTTAAATTCACTACTGTACACATATCTGACTTCTTTCGGAGTGTAGGGGAAACTTCTACAAATATACGGCTTATATAAACCATGGATCAGGCATTTACCATTATGTAGGAAGGGACATTTACCATTTATGAGCTCCATTATGTAAGATAATCCCAAAAATACTTTGTTCTTCTTATCATAGATCGTGTATCCAGGCCTAATTAGTATCCTTATATTCATTTCATTAGCTGCTGCATGCAATATGGTTTCTTCAAAAGACAATAGTGTTATAGGCGATAACTTACAGCACAGCCCACATATAGTGCATTTGAATACTCCTATGCCCAACATGGATCACGCTGGATAGTATCCTGGTAGTTTCTCTCTGTATAGCATTCTCACTCTCGATACACCATCTATACGCTCGATTATATCTACTACGGGTGGCGGCACAAGCTTCTTCCAACCAGGTTTACCTTCAGCCATCATTTTTCTTATAATATTTCCTCTATATTCATTCCTATTAATAATTGGGGGCTCGCAAACCTCATATCCTTCCTCCATAAAGATCCTGGCGATTATAGGGTTTAATGTTATGACACAACAGAATGGTGGTGAGTATAGTTTAACGTAATGGATGGCGGCTCTACTAACCTCTAATGTGGGCAGAGTAATCAAGATTACTTTATCTAATGGCAGTTTAGCCCATTTTAAAGTCTCTCTAATCATCATTATTCTCTCGCCCGCGGTAAACGGGTTTTCTGGCGTATGGCTTTGACTAGCCATCCCAATAGCAATAATTAATTCATCACAATGTTTGAAACACCATTTTATTACATGAAAGTGCCCATAGTGTAATGGCTGAAAACGAGCGATCATTAGGCATCTTTTAATATCTTCTTTATCCAAGATACTCCACCAGGCTAGTATTGACCGGATTTCATGTTTAAATATCTCTCTAAATAATTATTTATTGTCGAGCAGAATGGTATAAGGTGGCTATTTTGCCTCTTACAAGGCTGATGTATCTTAGTGAGACTCTTTCATACATCATCGCTATACTAGCTATTACCTGGTGTCTTGGGGCAAGTGAGATTCTTAAAGGCGCTTTCTTATACCCACTAGCACTCCTAATAGCAGTAATTACTGGCTTTATATTACATGAACTTGCTCATAGAAACATGGCTAGAAAGTATGGATGCTTTAGTAGATTCGTATTGGACCCAATAGGGCTCTTGCTCACAATAGTTAGTGGATTGATCCCGGTGATAAAAATCATTTTACCAGGCTATGTATTTATCTCAATACCGTACTACGATCCCGTGCTTACTAGGCGAATTGAAGGGATAACAGCTGCTGTAGGCCCTCTTGTCAATATAGTAATTGCTATACTTAGTTATACAGTGATATCACTCTTTAAGGCGCCATTAATTGTTTTCCTAATCTTGAACACTATGACTGTGGTTAATGCATGGATAGCATTCTTTAATTTACTTCCTATCCCGCCTCTCGATGGAAGTAGAGTAATTAAATGGAACCCGGTAATGTGGGGTTTAATGTTCTTAGCTAGTATTGTATTATTAATACTATCCGGATGGTTTTAATCACAATACTCTCTCCTTATACAAAAATGCCTTATAATCTCATAGCCTAGCTTTAAGCCGGCTATTTCAAGAGGTTCTCCAGTTCTTATTGATGCATAGATCAAGGTACATTCTTTACTACAGTATTTAGACACGTAGGTTTGTAAGACATCTACTATCTTATCATGGAGATCCTTTACATTAACGCCTGGAGCAACCAATTTGTTATTTGAATACAATAGTATTAAGGCTGCGCCTGCATTGACGGATATAGCTTTATCTCTTATGATGGTTACAGTAGTGCTTTTTGGAGGAAGATCTTTAATCACTATTAATACTGTATTGTCCCAGTTGAACCCCAATATATCTCTGTTTAATGGAATGACTTTTAATAACTCATCAAATACTTTGACAACATTATTTCCTTTGTCAGTTAATATAGCGCCAGCAATCTTATCAACTTTAACAAGCCCCATTTCATACAGTCTCTTTATTAGACTCCTAGCAGAGGTTTCGCCTATCCCCAGTATCTTTGACAGCTTTTTCCTGCCAATGGCTTCTTCACTAGATAGGGCTAGAAGAGACTTTATCACATGGCCTTCATGGAATCCAGGTCTCGCTCCAAACTTGCCGATTACTATCTTCTCTAACAACATCACTATATCGCAATAGTTGCTTCTACTCATATCTAATCCTCTCCACGTTATATGTCGGAACATATTATAGGGGGCGGGATTGAGTTATTTTGGAGACAAGTCTAATAGTAGACTTATTGATAAACCCTACTTCCTCATACCAATTCTTGCCCTATTCTTAATTATATCTATATTTCTACCCAAATTGATCTATTCAGGAGAGATAGGCGTTTTGAACCAGTTTAGATATCCAGAGATAAATGTTGATGCTTATGTAGACAATGATATAATTGTATTAAATATCACAAACAGATGTAACGAGTCAATGACTTTAATAAAAATTGAAACACGTTTACATGAGCTATTATTTCATTCCATAATAAACCCTAATGAAACAAAGATGTATATTATACCTGCAGACAATGCCTCTAATAAACTAGGCAAAATCATACTCTTAACAGTTTACATCGAATATAAGGGCTATGTATTCAAGAAACACATTATTGTTCGACCTCTCACTAACGTTACTCTAATTTCTTAAGGAACTCTTAAATTAGTAAACACATCGTAATGATATAGTGGTGGAATAGTATGGTCTCAATACTTAAGGGTAGAGATCTTATTACTTTAGCAGATTATACACGCGAAGAATTATTGTTTATCTTAGATACTGCTAGGGCACTTAAAGAGAGGTATTATATGGGTGAAAAAGTCATCCCATTACTCAAAGGACGTGTCTTGGCAATGATATTTGAGAAACCTAGTACTAGAACAAGAGTTAGTTTCGAAGTAGCAATGCAGCAATTAGGAGGACATGCAATGTATCTTGGATGGCGCGAACTACAACTAACCCGTGGCGAGACAATTGCTGATACAGCTAGAGTATTATCTAGATATGTTGACGGGATTATGGCCCGTGTCTATGAACATGAAAAATTAGTTGAGCTAGCAAAATATAGTGATAAACCTGTGATTAATGGGTTAAGTGATCTACTACACCCTGTTCAAGCATTAAGCGACATTTATACAATTATGGAGAAGAAAGGTGATCCAAGAAAATTGAAGATAGTCTTTGTCGGTGATGGAGGAGATAATGTTGTTCATAGCCTATTACTAGGTCTAGCTGTTTTGGGTGCGAACTTAACTATCTCATCACCTAAAGGGTATGATCCCCATCCATGGGTTATGAAGAAATTTAATGAAATATCGGCGAGAACCGGCGCTCAACTTGATATTGAAAGAGATCCTTATAAAGCGGTTTCTAATGCTGATGTAGTTTACACAGATGTATGGGTTAGTATGGGGCAAGAAACAGAAAGAGAAAAAAGGATAAGGGATCTAGAGCCTTATAGAGTGACGGTAGAACTTATGAAGAACGCCAAAGACAATGCCATATTTATGCATTGTCTACCTGCTCATAGAGGCGAAGAAGTAGTCGATGAAGTTATTGATGGGAAATGGAGTGTTGTCTGGGAGCAGGCTGAGAACAGGCTTCATGTACAGAAAGCTGTACTTGCATTACTCATTCCATAAGATTTCATTAGCATACCTTAAGATATCTTTAAATAATAACACACTAAATTTTTCACATCAGTAGAGCCATATAGTTGAGAGGATCGTTATGCCATCTATAACTAGTGCTTTTGAAAAGCAAATACAGAAAATATGTGATCTATTCGAAGCTAGGCCTCTTTTATCAAAAGCTCTTACAATAGTAATGCTTATCTTAGCAATTGGTATAGCAATATACATTAGGATAATACCTGTTTTGAAATGGGGTTTCGAATTCCATGGAAACGATCCATGGATAGCCTATTGGGAGACGCGCTATGTTTATGAACACGGGCTTCTATCATGGTGGACTTTGACTCGGGATAATCCTGCAACAAAAATCTTCTGGTATCCATGGGGAAGGGACTTTGTATCATCAGACTATCCTGGGGTTGCTTTGTGGACAACGTTAACATATCATATAGTGAAGCCTTTTGGGGTATCATTAAAAACATGGCTAATATTGCAACCTATAGTGTTTGCAGCATTCTCGATTATAGCAATATACCTAGCAGTAAAAGAATTACTTGATGGAAGTAGATTAGCTGGAGTATTAGGAGCACTTTTATATGCATTAATTCCGGCTACAAGTGATAGAACCGTTGCTGGTTTTGTAGAAAAAGAGGGCATAGCACTAACATTCATCTTCCTATTTATATACCTTTATGCTAAGATGAGTAGAGCCTCAGAAAAGAAGTTGAAAACAATATATGCCTTGCTAGCAGGTATTTCAGCAGCTCTTGTAGGATGGTTTTGGGGAGGCTTTGCATTTGTATTTGCTAGCATACCATTAGTGCTCCTTGTTTACCCAATAGTTGTTAGGAGGGAAATATCCTTAGAAATAATTAAATACAGCCTGATTGTAACATTGACTAGCCTAGTATTCGTGTCTCCATCGCTTGCAACACTCAAAGCGTTAGGATTTTATCCGAGTCCCAAGATTGGTGTCGGTGCTATCGCTTTAGCTCTCTATATCTTCCCAGTAATGTATTATTATCTAGGTGTCAGGAGGAGAATTCTTACGCCATTCAGATACTTCTTGATGCTACTAGCTCTCGGTATCGTATCTATAGTATTGATATCACAAGGTATCATAGCCATTGGTGGGCGTTATGCTTATGCTCTTGGTTTAAGATCGATTGTTCGTACAGGTCCTTTGGTTGAAAGCATTGAAGAACACCAGCCAGCTCTAGTAGCTCATGGGCTTTCAGGTCTTTTATTCAATTGGGGATGGACTGGATTGTTTATAGCAGTCCTTGGAGCATTTTATCTCCTATATAAGAGCAGGGAAGATTGCATCTATACTAGTATAGCATTCTTAATAGCGTTTTATGCATATATGAACGCAACGTATTTTGAATCATTAGCGTCGGCATACGGAGTTATAACTGCCTCGGCTTTTCTAGGATATTTACTATTAAAGGCTCTTCCACAGAAAGTGGTGGTTAAGAAGAAAAGACATAAGGTTATAACCTATACTAAGAAGGGTAGTATATTAGCCTTGATACTAGCCATACTGCTCTTAGTTCCTGTAGCTGTTGGGGCAACAGATGTAGTTGAAATACATGAAAATCTTGTTCCATCAATTAAGGCAGGGGGTGCCCCAGTATCTGATGAGAACCCTGCTTGGTATAAGGCTCTAGACTTTATCAAAGAGAATACTAGCAAAGACGCAGTGATAGTTGCGTGGTGGGATTATGGTTACTGGATATCTGTTATAACTGGTAGACGAACACTCGCAGATGGGTCTACATTAAATGGTACTCAAATACAATTACTTGCTAAGGTGCTAACAGCTTCTAATGAAACCGAGGCACTAAATATTCTTCGCCAACTAAAAGTGCCAGTTAATGATACATATATCTTAACATTTGAAGTATTCAGGTTTATCAAGCAAGGCAACAAGACCATTGTAATGCCGGCATACCATAAATCCGTGGGATTGGTTGATATCCCGAAAAGTATCTGGATGATCCGTATCGGAGGCAGAGATAAGGATCCTGGAACAGGAAAATACTTCTACCTCTATGTCCATGAAGCAAGTAATACAATGATATTATCACCTAGGTTTGATGATCCATCTAAATTACCGATAATTTATAAGATGATGGTGAATGGAATAGTATACTTAAATATACAGGAAAAGAACGGTACGTATGTTTTTAGATGGTTTACTGGAACAGAGGCTCCAATAGACCCTAATTTAAGAGAACAGATTAAGACCACTACAGGCCTTGATGTAGAATACGAAATTGTGTTGCCTAATGTACCAACGCTGTTGTATAAAGACTATGAACTAAAGGATTATAACCAGACCGCGATGAAACACATTAAGCCCTATAAGATAATCTATGCTCCGTTTAAAGAATATAGGGACTTCTATGTAGTAATTTTTATATTCAAAGTTTATTTCAGTTAGCCTGATTAATACAGTATTAATGTTTTAGACTAAATATTTTTGATAATACCAGCCTATTTTTAAACTACTATTCCACAACATATGTTGTGGTGGATGTTAGATTGATTTTTCTTTGGAAAAGAACAGATCCAGTAAAGGCTTTAATGAAGGCAATGATTGCTGCTAAAAAAGCTAGCAAGAGACTAGAGGCTATGGAAAACGTTATCCGATCACGAAAGAGAAGCTTATTGGAAAAAGCCATTAAGTTAGAAGAGCTAGGTAATGATTTTCTAGCTAAGAAGTATGTTGAAGAAGCAAAAAGGATTGAAAATATTGCTCAAAGACTATCATATATGAGACTCGTATTTGAGAAACTTGGACTAAGCTTAGAGCTAGCTCTAAGCTTTAGAAACTTTAGCAAAACACTCAACGATGTTGTTGACATAGTTAATTTACTCAAGAAATTACCTGAGTCAACGATACCCGAGCTAAATCTGCTAATATATGAGCTAGAGACAAATGTACGCGAAGCACTTAATAACATGAATACAAGCGGGGTACCTAGTTCTATACCAACAGTTCATAGTGATGAAGCCGAGAAAATACTTAAAGAAGCAAAAGCTATAGCCAAACAAAGGCTCATGGAAGAATTAAACCAAAATTAGCTATTAAAGTCGCTAGATAAGTTGAAATAGCTATTGTTATTAGTAGAATATAAAACTTATTATATACTTAACTTCACATTCCTGCACTAAAGGCTTTACACCAAATCACTTACACCAGCACCATATACGTAAAGCATCTTAGAACCATCTTTGTTCCTGCAATTAATAGCCCTAGAACCTTGATACTAACTCTAACGATGAACAATATTGTTGCTAATATTATCCAGAATACCGGGTTTATTGAAAACGTGTATGAGTTTCCAAGGAAGTACAGTATCGTTTCTCCACT